>Ga0206984_1011_pt1 | contig 11549 bp, 11 predicted proteins | sample Alteio_BWMinCont_16_FD_153491 | JGI IMG/M metagenome (GOLD analysis project Ga0206984, IMG submission 153491) | Enriched cells from forest soil in Barre Woods Harvard Forest LTER site, Petersham, Massachusetts, United States -... | ecosystem: Environmental > Terrestrial > Soil > Temperate forest >... | reverse complement strand
ATACACACGGGCGTCGGCAAATGGCAACCTGAAATCGACCTAGCAGTCGAATGACAAGAGAAAGTAGTCGAGGCCAGGTCCGATCCCTCATCCCCGGCCCTTCTCCCAGGTTGCTCGTTCCTCGCGGGAGAAGGGTGCCCAAAGGTCTACCGCTCAGCGAAAATGACACAGCTTTGGCCCAGTCTAGATCTGCGCTCCCTGCGCATTCAAACGGCGACGCAACTCAACAGTGTCGATATTCCTGACATTCACGCCGGTCTCGACGGCCATGGCGGCGGCGAGGCCGGCGGCTTCGCCGAGGGCGCGGCAGTTTTGTTGGATGCGTACTGCCGCCTGGGCGGCGAAGGTGGCCGACAGGCATCGGCCGGCAACGAGGAGGTTGTCGACACCCACGGGCAGCATGCAGCGGTATGGGATTTCGTGATAGTGACCCTTGGGTAGGTGCTTCATGACAATCCCGGCTTTGTTTTTGACGCTGTGGATGTCGATGGGATAGGAGTTGCGGGCGACGGAATCGGGGAAGCGGGCTTCGTTGACGAAGTCCTCTTCGGTCAGGGTGTAATCGCCGACGATTCGGCGCGATTCGCGGACGCCGACCATGGGGGCGACGGTGCCGATGTAGGAGTTCTCGAAGCCGCCGACATATTTCTTGAAGAAGGCCGCGATACGGCGGATCTTTTGACGGCCGATCTGCTGAGCGAGCGAAAGATCCCAGGCGTCGGTAGACTTCAGACCGGCGATGCGCGGGCAGTTGAAGGCGAGTTCGCCGGGGCGGCCGAGCATGGAGAAGAACTGGAGGTAGCCGAGGTCGTCTTCTTCGAGCACGCCCGCATCTATGGCCTGGCGGATCAGTGGGCCGAGCGCCGTGTTCTTGGCTTCGCCGGTACCGATTTCGAAGAGCGGCGGGCGGGCGTAGCAAGGCATGCCGAGCTCGTCGGCGATGAAGACGACGGCGCGCTCCTGGTCGACACCGGCCAGAGCGAAGCGCAGGGACATCGGCTGATTGTGTCCGTCCTCGGGGTCGCCGCTGACGGTCTCGACACCGGCGTGAACGGCAACGTCGGCGTCGCCGGTGCAGTCGATGATGACCTTGGCCTCGATGCGCTGGCGGCCGGATTTGTTCTCGACCACGATGCCGGTGACGGAACCCACGCCGGAACCCACCCCGCCTCGTTCCTCGGCACCCCTCCCGAAACGGGAGGGGGAGGAGTTTTGAGGAGAAGATGCCCCTACAATGGTGTCGCTGATGAAGGTGTGGAAGAGGACGCGAACGCCGGCGTCGGCGGCCATGTCGTCGAGGACGAAGGCGAGCGTCACCGGGTTGAACCAGAGGAGGTCGCCGGACTTGTCGGTCGGCGGCGGGTCGTACCTGGCGGCACGGTGAATGATTTCGTCGTTGATGCCGTGGGTCAGAGATTCTTCGAGAATCTTGTTGGGCATCATCGGGGTCACCCAGGCGGCGGATTGGGTGCCCCCGAGGAGGCCGAGTTGCTCGACGATCAAGACCTTCGCGCCGGCCCGCGCCGCGGCGATGGCGGCGACGGCCCCGGCCGTGCCGCCCCCGCACACGAGTACGTCGGCGGTGGCGGCGAGCGGAAGTTTGCTTGCGGTAATACTGTCCATGCTCTATTGTACGCCGCGGGCGCTCAAATTATCACCTCAAAGGCCTATGCTGCTCGAACGCCGGTGGCGAGCCAGAGAGCGCACTCTTCGCCGAGTTCGCTGACGGCCTTTGCCTCGTAGGCGCGGCTCGCTTCCGGGCTCAACATATCCTTCCAGCGACCGTTGGTGCCCTTGTTGATGAAGGTTTCTGCCCCGCCGTCCCAGAAGGCCCCTCCGAGCGGAACGCTCTTGGTTGCGTTTGCCTTCATCCACTCGAACGAGCAGTAATCGACGATGCTGTCCCATCGCGATTCGTCGATGGGGATTTCCAGGAAGGCGGCGAGCTTTCGCATTTCACCGGGCATATCCTGTTTGAGGCTGTTGAAGTGGAGAAGAAAGACATTTTCTAGCTCGCGGATCTCCCACCATGTGCGGATATTCTCCCAAAACGACCAGAACGGATAGCCGTCTCTTTCCAGCCAGTCCTGAAAGTACACGAGCACATCGGCGGGTGGTGGCCCGATCGGGGGGCCGACGAGACCGGGCGTGTCGTTCAGCGCCGCGTACCATGCGGCGTTGGCATTGAGATGATGGTTGTACATGCTCCAAACCACGTCGCGCCCGTCCCTCGCGATATAGACATACTTGGCCCGCGGAGAGAACACAAGCGCGTCCACCGGCAGATGCGTCTTGATGACGCGTCGATGCGTCTGCGCCTCAACTTCCGGCAGCTTTACTTCCTTCGGAGGTATCCGCAGGTCCAACCATGGCGACAACTCCGCGACCGGTAAATCGGGATCGCCGCCGTACATCATCTGAGCGATGATCTGTTGAGTCCACGTCGTGCCGGACTTGGCGTTGGTCGATACGATGATGTCGTCGTCCCGAAACTGAAAGTCGTTCCAGATCGTCGAATCGAAGTGGTGGTTGTTCAGCTCTCGTGTCTTGACCGGATAAGTAACGTTAGGCAAGGCATAACTCCTCTTTTACGGTTGGGAAATCTGGCGCCGGCCAACGCCGGCAGACCACCATTTTATCAGACAAACGAGTCGGGAGGCAAGCGCCATCACTTGTTGGGCGATCCTTGCCCTGATTTTACCGTCAAGGCAAGGGTTGCATCGGCGGCACGCCGTTCAAGGCGGCTAAAAGGCCGTTATAACGAGCGTGAATTCGTTTTGAGAGCTTGTCGATGACGACGCAACCCAGGGCCGCACCGACGATTGTCAGCACGACGTTGGCGACGGCAAGACCCAGCGGCACCGGCGAATTGATGTCGTCGTACCAGCGGAAGATGATGTTGACCGTGCCGCTCATCAGGATGTAAGACAGCCACCATAGTCTCACAGTGGACGGTGCATTTCGAGCGTCGGGCAGCGGGTAGGGCTCGCTACGTCGCCAGATCTCTTCGAAGATTTCAACGGGACGATACAGCGAGAGAATCGGGATGAAGAAGAACGCTATGGCCCAACCCGGCGTGAACCGCGTTTCGCCGATCGTAATCGCGAGGAGGTCGCGATAGGCACGGTACGTCCACGTAAAGAACAGGATCGTCGTTACCACGAACATAGCAAAGGCGAGCAGGGCATCGATGGCGAAGATAAGCGGATCCACGCCTTGGGTCAGGGTCCTGACCACCTCCAGGATGGCGGTGATGATCAGACTTACGATGATCGGCATCCTCAGGCCAATGACCGGCTTGAAGTCGGAAATAAGCGGGACCTCATACGGCGGAGGGACGTAGTTGCCGGGTTGCGCTCCGGCGGGAGGTGGTGGCCACGTCGGACCTTGTGTTGGCGGAACATCGGCGGGTGTATTGTCCATTTGCGTATCACTCCGTGATCAATAGTCAGCCAAGCACTCAGGCCGCACGCTATATTCTACTGTATTTCCGGTGGTACTTGGTTTTGACCGACATGACCCGCAAGTGCGTCGTACACGGCGTGAATTCTAGCTGTTAACCGACCGACGACGACGCAGCATAGCAGGCAGTTCAGGATGTTTACAGCCACGGTGACTAGCCGCAGCCGGTTCGTCAATGTCGATAGAAGCTTAAACACACCGTTGTTTATGGCAATGCTATGCGCGGTGATGACCACTGAGCAGTGAAAGGATGGCCTGATGGCGACGAGATTGGCGGTCAGAAACGAAATCCACCATATCGCTACGAGGGCCGAACCAGCCCCGGGCGAGCAGCGTGGATCAGTCCGAGACCACATCTCCTGGAATATCAACAACGGACGAACGACAGCGACGATCGGAATAAACAGACTGGAGACGGCTCCTTTCGGAGTTGTACGCATCGGCTCCATAGAAATCGTGCCGGTGTCTCGGTAGGCGAGTGCCGTCCACCTTGAGAACAGGACCACTACGAAGATTGACGCAAGGGCACTTGCCAGAAATAGTAGGGCGCCCGGGATTTTCGCTCGGTCGATCAGTACGTAGACGCCGTCCCATGTCGAGGTGGTTAGTATCAGCCAGAAGATCAACCATCGGCTAAGGTTCTTGAGCGGGACGAAGTCAGGCAGGCGCGAGGGTGAACCGTGCGTAGTCTGAACAGGTGGAGGCGGCCACGCGGCGTTTGCGAATGAATCGATGGACTCTTGTTCCAACGACATGGCAGGCGTTATCCCCTCTTGTCGATTCGACGAAACTTCCTTACCTCGTCGCAATACTGTCGCGACGGCATCAGGGCCATGCCTGAACTCCGGCGGCGCCCGACAACGATTGGACCAGGCCGTCGTGGCGTTGATGCATCCGTTTGGACACGGCGTTAATCACGATGATCGTTAGCGCCTTTGAGGTTGTCCGGCAAATCACGAAGCCTATCAGCATCCAGAGCGGGACCGGCAAACGATTATTCGGGGCAGCGATCAACATCATCCACGCAAGTAGGGACGAAGTCATGTTCAAGCTCCACCAGATCGTAATTAGGGCCGGCGCGCGTGGCAACTTGGGCCGCGGCCAGGGTTCCGTGGACTTCCAAAGGTCGTTGAATACCAGGATCGGCAGGACGACGTTGATGACGGGTATGACGATCGATAGCGCCGCCCAGGCCGGATGGAAGCGGGCCGGTTCGACGGCAACGGCGCGAATGTCTTTGTACGCGCGGTAGAGCCACCCGATATCAACAATTTCGCTCAGCGTGGACAGGCAGAACCCGATCACGAGAGAGATGGTGTAGATATGAAACGAATGACCCCTGGAGATACGCTGTGCCAGTTCGACCGCCAGGGTCGGCACCGACATGGTGACAATGACCGTCCTCAGGGTCAGAAGAGGCTTGAACGCGTAAACGTCCGGGAGTAACGGTTGATTCGTGGGACCTGGCGTCGGCGGGGGAGGCCACACGGGTCCCTGGTCATAACCGGTCATTTTAGAGACACCTCTTCCGACGTTACTATTGCCAGGGCACACTCGCGGGCACATACCCCGCCACAGCGTCGTATCGGGCGTGCAGCCGTGACGTCAGATCGTTGATGACGCGGCAAACGAGAACTGCGGCGATGGTAGTCAGGACGACGTCGGGGATTGCTATCGCGATCAATTCCGGCTTGGTGGAGCGATCCGAGGCGATGGATTCGGCAATGTCGGTGAGTTGACACACCACATAGCAGAGCCACCAGCCCAGATAAAAGCCGGGAGCCCTCCCAGTTGAAGGGTTAGCGGGGTTCGGATCGCTGAGCCGATACATCTCCTGAGCAATCTGCAGCGGCTTGTACAGCGATAGAAACGGTATGAAGTAGTAGGCGATTGCCCATCCTGGGCTCGATTTGGGCTGCGTCGACGCGAGTGACATCATGCCTTTGTATGCGCGGTAGAGCCAGACTAAATAGACGATCCCCGCCGCTAACCCAATCCACGAATTTAAGCTGGCCACTGAGGAGGAGATAGTCCCTGGAGCGACGACGTCGACGATGTCGCTCAGGTTCGCAACGACCACGCTAAACCAAATGGTGTACACGGCGGCGCGACTTTGCGATGTCAACGGCTGGAAGTTCGGAAGGTAAGAATGAGGAGGCGGGCCGCCTGCCGGCGGGGGCGGCCAAACGCCGCCCTGATATTCGTTGTTTGGCTGGTTTCCATATTCCATCGTTGCTTATTGTACACTGCTCATCGTCGATCTGCCGACAAATACAATCACCCGGATTTCAGACGTTGAGGTATACTGGGTCGGTATGAATTCGCCAGTTGGGCTGACGCCTCCTCGCGGCGCCATGAATTTCGACGATGCCGTGGGATACGTCCGCGGGCGTTTGCGCCTGGGCGTAAAGCTGGGAAACGATCGATTTCTCGCGCTGCTTGACCGGCTTGGAAATCCGCAGGATTCGTTCCAACCGGTACATATTGCCGGAACCAAGGGCAAAGGCTCGACGGCCGTGATGGCGGCGAGCATGTTGCGGGTTGCGGGATATCGCACGGGCACGTATCTTTCGCCGTATGTCTACGATGTCCGCGAGCGCATCCAAATCGACGGCGCGATGATCCCGCGGGATGACTTTGCGCGCTGGGTATCGACGATCAAGCCGCATGTCGAGGCCCTGGAGGCTACGGAGTTTGGGGCGACGACGGAGTTCGAGCTCAAGACCGCCATCGGGTTCTGCTACTTTGCCGAGCAGAAGGTCGACTATGCGGTGGTCGAGGTGGGGCTGGGCGGACGGCTCGACGCGACGAATGTTTTCAAGTCTCCACTGGTGACGGCGATTACGACGATCGGCTACGACCACGTCGAGATGCTTGGGCCGACGCTGGCGGACATCGCGCGTGAGAAGGCGGGGATCGTCAAGCCCGGCGTTCCGTGCGTGACGGCCGTGATTGCCGGCAGCGAGGCGGATGGGTCGATCCGGGCGATCTGCCGGGACCGTGACGCGCCGCTGATTTACGTTACCGAGGGCGAAGGCGGCGAGATCCGCTATCAGTCGAACGAAGACGGCACACTGTCGGTTCAAACCCCGATCCGGCGGCTCGACGGCGTCCATATGCGGCTACGGGGGTCGTTTCAGAACGGCAATGCAGCCGTGGCCATCGGCGCCCTGGACAGCATCGACGCCGATCGACGGCCGGCCATTACCGACGAGCAGGCCCGTCTGGGTCTTGAGGAAGCGTATCTGCCGGGACGGCTGGACCACTTGTCGACTCAGCCCGCGGTGGTGGTCGACGGGGCTCATAACGAGCTTGCGGCGCAGGCGCTCGCGCGGGCGCTGCGGGAAGTCGATCTCATTCCGCGGGATTACCCCTCCCCAGCCCTCCCCTCCAGGGAGGGAGGAAGATCGAGGCGCCTTATTCTTGTGGTCGGCATGTCGCGCAATCATGCGCCGGCGACGTTCCTCGAGCCGCTGCTCGCGCTGAAGCCCGCGGCCTTGATTGCGACGCAGCCGGCGTTTCATCCGCGCGACGCGAGAGAGATCGCATCGATTGCCGCCGACGCCAAAGTCGAGGTCGTACGCGTGGTCGACAGCAGCGTCGTCGATGCCTGCCGCGCCGCGCTTGCGCTGTCGACATCCGATGATATCATTTGCTTGACGGGTTCGTTTTATACGGTGGGAGACGTTCCACCAGACACTTGGATCGATCTTTTGAAGGAAAGGACTTCACATTCATGATTCCGTGGGATCATATACAGGGACAGACCGCCGTTATCGTCGGCATCATTTCGGCCGTTGCGGTTTGGACAGTTATCGGCCTGGCACTTTACCGGGAGAAGCGCTACCAGTCGAAGAACAGCGACGAGCACTAGAAAAATCGGCTTGTCGCGCGTCGATCCGCGGCCCATCTCGCCAGCCCGGCAATACCTCGCATGGGGTAGACCGGGCTTGTCGGCGTTCAAACGGTCCTCATCTCCCCACCCATTCATTTCCGTGATTTCACCCGGCCGAGAGGTCTCCCGCGAAATTCGCACAGCAAACGCCATGCAACCAGTTGACACTATCGGTGTCAGTAATAACATCCAAGGTGGCGAAAATGCGGGATAATCTGAGAAAGCATGATTAACATTTCTGACGATCCCTCAGCGGACAAGAACATTGCGGTATATGCCAGATCCCTTACCAAAGTGTATCGAAAAGAAGGGAAGCGCGGGGACACGGTCGCTGTCGACCACCTCGACCTGACCGTGCCGGCCGGGGAGTTCTATGGGTTTCTGGGACCGAACGGGGCTGGCAAGAGCACGACGATCAAGATGCTGACGGGGTTGCTCCGGCCGACGTCGGGGCAGGTCGTCATCGCAGGTCGAGACCTCACGCGCGATCCGCTCGGCGTCAAAAGGATCATCGGGGTGCTGCCGGAAGACCTCAACCTCTATGAGCGATTAACCGCCTCAGAATTCCTGATATTCGCGGCTCAGATGTACGGCCTGCAGAAGGATGTCGCTTGGGAACGGACGCAGGCGCTCCTGGACGTGATGGAGCTTAAGGATTCATCGGATAAGATGATCGTCGACTTCTCCATGGGCATGAAGAAGAAGACGGCGCTGGCGGCCGCGATGATCCACGAGCCCCGCGTGCTGTTCCTCGACGAGCCTTTTAACGGCATCGACGCGCTCTCGTCGCGCAAGATCCGCGACGTGCTACGTCAACGCACGGCGATGGGGACGACGATCTTCTTCTCGTCGCATGTGCTGGAAGTCGTGGAAAAACTCTGCTCGCGGGTGGCAATCATCGCGCACGGCAAGCTAGTGGGCGAAGGCACGATGGAAGAGCTCAGGGCTCGGACATCGGACACGTCGCTAGAGGATATCTTCGTGCATCTGGTTTCGGGCCAGCCCAACACCCCGGAATACACCTCACCTCAGCCCTCTCCTTGGAAGGGAGAGGGGGATTTATGAATGTGTCGACCATTCGACTGATGCTGTGGCTGAAGCTGACGTTGAGCTGGCGCATGCACCGGTCGAGCAAGTTGCGGACGTTGAGCGTGGTCCTCTTCTTCGTGATGATGGTCCCGCTGATCATGCTCGCCTTCGGATTGCACTGGTTGCTGGGCTACGCGCCGCCATCGTCGACAGAGCCGATCATGCGCGACGCGTTCGCCATCATCTATCTACTCTGGATACTCGCGCCGCTGCTCGGGTTTCAGATGAACGAGTCGTATGACCTTACCAAGCTCTTCACCTATCCGCTGAGTTACTGGCACATCTTCCTCGGCAGCGTGCTCGGCGGATTGATCGACCCGCCCGTATTGCTGGCATCGGCTCCGCTGATTGCGTTGTGGCTGTCATCGACATCGGGGCTGTTGACGGGAATCGTCGACGCGTTTCTGATCTTTCTGTTCTTGCTGCAGACGGTCTCGACGGCACAGGCAATCACGGTTGTCCTGATCGGTTTCCTGCGCAGCCGTCGATTCCGCGACATTACGATGGTGGTCTTTCCGGTGATCGGCCTGGGCTACTACGTGGGGCAGCAGGCACTGGTGCATCAGTTCTCGTACCTGCGCTTCGGCAGCCTTGGCCTCTTCACCGCGGCGCCCTGGCGAGTGGCCGACTTCTTACCGCCCGGATTTGTCGCCTCGGGAATGCACGCGATGGCGACGGGTAACTGGCCGGTTCTGCTTGTGTCCACGGGCGCATTGATTGTGGCGACGATGATATCGACGGCGGTGGCCGCGGCGACATTGCGGCGTCTGTACCTGGGCGATGTCATCGTGGCCGACAGCGCTCCGGAGGCAACGCAGAGGTCGACATCGTCGCTGGGGTCGGGCGCTCCGGCCTGGCTGCCGGCCGATATCGCGGCGCTTGCCGGCAAGGAACTGTCCTATCTGCGGCGAGATCCGCAGTACAAAGCGGTGCTGGTGCAGATGGTTTACGGTGTGGCGGCGATCGCGGTGCCGTTCCTGATGACGGGTTCGGGCATGTCGTGGAATCTCAGCCGCATCCCCCTGGTCGCAAACTTCCGACTGTTTGGAGTAGCCGCCGCCCTGGTGCTGGCGACGTCGCCACTCATCTTCAACCTCTTCGGCGCGGAAGGCGCGGCAGTGACCGTGCTGTTCTCGTTTCCCACGGCGAGGCGGCACATCCTGATCGCAAAGAACATCGCGCACTCCATCACACTGCTGACACTGAACCTCGTCGGCCTCTCGGTGGCCGCGGCCGTCACCGGTCTGTGGTCGGGGCTTCCGCTGGTGGTGACCGGGGTGGTCATCGCGCTGCCGATTCTGCTTTCGGCGGGAAATCTGGTGTCTATCCGCCTGCCTCACCGGATGATGGTGCGAGGCCAACGCTGGCAGCGCGGCGGGGCGTCGATGGGTGGTGACAGCGCCGGGTGCGCCTACGCTTTCTTATACTTACTGGCCTACATGGCCACCGGCGTCGCCGTGGCCCCGGTGCTGCTTGCGTTAACACTGCCGTCGTTCGCTTCGACACCGGTGGTGTGGTACGCCATCGCTCTGCCGCTCGCGTGCCTGTATTCCGTGGCGATCTATGGTCTGCTGTTGGGAGTTGCGGAAGGTTGGCTGATGGGACGAGAGCCCGAGATTGCGACGGCGGTTATGCCACCGGATTGAGGATGAGGAACCTACCCCGGCTCGCTTGGGCTCGCCACCCCTCCCTAAAGGAAGGGTTGTACGTCGAACTCAATCAGAATCACCGGGACCAGACGTGAACGCAGGCCGCATCCCGTTTGATGCGGCCCACCAAGGCCGTGACCCACGAGTGGAGGGGCTACATCGCCGTCCAATCGCTTCCGCACCGATACAACCGCTCGAAGACTGGGCAGTCGGGCGTTTGCACCCCTGACGATTGCCTTGGCGACGAGAGCTGATGCTGTTATCTTATCTACCGCGCTAATGACGCCGATCGACGCTGCAACATCCCACTCGACTGCTTCTTCATACTGCGGGATTCGCCGCCCTTGCGACCGGCCTCGCGAGCTTCTTCCGGGGTGAACTCATGTGCGTTTCCGCTTTGATGCGCCGCCTTGCCGCCTTTGCTAGCGATTTCACGCTGCTTCCGCTGGTCCATCGACGCGAACCCGCGCTTGCTCGTATCAGCCATGTCATTACCGTCCTTTCGCCGTGGATTCGATTTCCGCATCGTCCACTTGTACACGATTTCGGTTTACCCCGGCAATACGAGCGGTAAACACCGAGCTTGACATCTGTTTCCCATCGGGATATCCTGAGAGCACACCATCAACAAACCCGGTTGCGACGCCGGTTAAGGTCTCCCGGAACAGGGCGACGTCGCGAAGGAGCCAATGAATGAGAACCACCGCGCATTAGCCGCGCCAACGATCGGCCGACCGGCCGGCCCAATCATCGACCGTATCGACGATCCCAGGCTCGCCGATGTCCTCGCCCTCACCGAACGCAGTGTCAGAGACCGCACCGGGTCTTTCCTTATCGAGGGACTGCGCTTCGTCCATTTCGCGCTCGAAAAGAGCCTTCCGATCGATACCCTCGTCTACTGTCCCACGGACCTCAAGCATCCGCTCGCACGGTCTATCGTCGCCGACCTTATCGGCCACGGCGTGCCCAGCATTGTGACAACATCCAGTGTCCTTCTCTCGATTGCGAGCCGCGAAGATCCGCAAGGCCTGGTCGCCGTCACTCGTCAGTTCACTCAGCCGCTGGTGATGTCGACCCCGTCCTCGGGTCTCTGCTGGATAGCGGTCGACATGATTCAATCGCCCGGCAACTTGGGGACGCTGATGCGGACCGCGGATTGCGTCGGCGCGGCGGGCATCATTCTGATCGGCGACAATGTCGACCCCTACGACCCCGGCTGCGTGCGCGGGTCGATGGGCGCGATCTTCCACCAACGAATCGTGCGTGCCGGTTTCGAGGAGATGCTCGACTGGAGCCGTCGACACGGCGCGATGATCGTGGGGACGTCGCCGAGCGCCCGCCGCGACTATCACCGCGTGCGGTATGACCGGCCCGTAATTCTGTACCTCGGGTGCGAGAAGAAGGGAATCGACGAGGATCGTCAACGGGAGTGTGACTTGATGGTCCGCATCCCG
>Ga0206984_1035_pt1 | contig 11590 bp, 9 predicted proteins | sample Alteio_BWMinCont_16_FD_153491 | JGI IMG/M metagenome (GOLD analysis project Ga0206984, IMG submission 153491) | Enriched cells from forest soil in Barre Woods Harvard Forest LTER site, Petersham, Massachusetts, United States -... | ecosystem: Environmental > Terrestrial > Soil > Temperate forest >... | reverse complement strand
ACCGCTGATGATAACGCCGTCTTGACGGACTTGTGACCAGCAAGCCCATCATTCAACGCGTTAGTTGCTTGTCTGAATGTGATTCGCAACTGATGTGAGTTGGTTTGCGGCGGAGTTTCCAAGGAACTTCATTGCGGTGATGGCGATGACACCGATCAAGGCGACGAGCAGAACGTACTCGACCATGGTAGCGCCGCGTTGTCGGCGGCGTGAACGTAGCATCATTAAAGTGACCTCCAGAACGTTAGTGTCGACAGTCGAGCAGTTGTAGGCGTCTGCCCGTTTGTCGAGTTCACTTTACGGCGTCGCGGCTGACGGGGTCATCGGTCCACGGGCGTAAATCGTCGGAGGCGTTTAGCGGATTACTATGGCCGGTCGGCTTACGCGCCATGCCTTTCTCGCCGCGGCGAAATCAGCCTGGAGGCGGATCGACCGTACGCCTACAGGCGCAGGCAGGCGAAAGCGAGGGAATGGTACAATTCAGCAAGGAGACGCCGTGCCCAATCACACATCGCCCCAAGTAGCCGCCCCGGTAAACACCACAGGCCGAACTCGACCGCTCAATGGCGGCGCGAGGCCTTCCCGGTCGCGCGTATCGGTCATGCAGCGCCTGCAGTGGCGTCTGATGCTCTCCTACATCCTGGTCACGGTGGCCGCCACGTTCCTCATTGGCGCCGTTGTGATGGTGTGGCTCACCGACGTCCTCTTCTTCATGCATCAAAAGCCGGCCGCCTGGGTCGACCACGCCCGGCGCACGGCCGCAATGATGGCGCCGCTCGTCGACCGCAACTCCTTCCCGGAGGGGGTAATGGTCAGCCCTCTTCGCTCCGCTTCGAGGCCTGACTCGGTCGACGCCGTCGCGATCCGAAACCTGATAACCGACGAGCGCGACGCCGTTTTGCACGCCGGCGATGAGCAGGACAACATGCTCCATCGCGGACATCTCATCAATTTCCACATGGGCGTGAACCCGTTTCCGAAGAACATCGCGATCGTCGTCATCGGGCGTGATGGCCGGATTGTCGCCGGCTCCGCGATTGCCGGCGCGAACGAGGGATTGCCACTTGACCCACTTCTCACGGCCAACGAAAGCCGGATGCTGGCCGGTGCTCTCGCCGGCGAACGCCGACCAGGCCGCCTCGGCATCACCGACGCCGTCGGCATCGACTCGGCCGCTTACCCCATCTTCGACGCCGCCGGTCGATTGAATGGCGCCGTCTTCGAGCGCGCTCGTACGACGATTTGTTACAGCGATTGGCTGATCGGCTCCGGCTCCCTCGTGCTGTTCGTAACGATCTTCATGGCGTTTGTAGCGACAGTCCTCGGCAGCGTGTTCAGTTACATGACGTCGCGCGGGATGACAAGCCGGCTTGAGGTTATGGCCGAAGCAGCCGCCGCCTGGAGTCAAGGCGACTTCACCGCGCAAGCTCTCGAGAAGCCGGGCGACGAGCTCGGCGAACTCGGTCGACGCCTCAATGGGATGGCGCGCGAGGTGTCGGACCTGCTTGCGCTGCGGCAGCGTCTCGCGACGTCTGAAGAGCGCAACCGCCTCGCCCGCGATCTCCACGACACCGTCAAGCAGCAGGCATTCGCGACGGCCATGCAGATCGGCGCGGCCCGTGAACGCTATCCCGACGCCGCAACAACCGTCCATATCGACGAGGCCGCCAAGCTTGTCGCCGCGATGCAGCAGGAGCTCAAGTCGATCCTGCGTGAACTGAGCGACGAAGGCACGGTCGATGTCGGCATCGTCCTCAAGGAGCGGGTTATCGACTGGTCAAGGCGATCGGAGATAGCTGTGGAGATGGAGATCGCAACCGGCACGCTCCTGCCAACACCAACGGCGGCCGCTGTTCTCGCCATTGTCGAAGAAGGCCTGTCGAACGTCGCGCGGCACAGCGAGGCGTCGCTGGCAAAGGTCGAATTCGGCGAGACTGCGACCGGTCAGGTCGAATTGACGATTTCGGACGATGGCCAGGGAATCGACTACGACATCATGCCAGGCATGGGCCTCGGCAACATGCGAAAACGCGCGGAATCGCTCCCGGGCGGTAAGTTCACGCTGGATTCCCATCCCGGCAAGGGAGTACATGTCTGGGTGAATTTTGTCACAACGGAGGTCGTCAATGGAAGGCAGCTCTAACGAACGGATTACCGTGATGATCGTCGACGATCATCCGCTCATTCGTCAGGGTGTCCGCGCGTTTCTAGAAACGCAGCCGGATATCGAGGTCGTGGCGGAGGCCGGGAGTGGCGACGATGCTTTGGTAAAGTGCGCGGAATTGGTCCCGGACGTCGTATTGATGGACTTACTGATGACTGGAATGGATGGGGTGACCTGTACCCGGGAGGTCAAGCGCCTGAGCCCGTCGACACAGGTGGTGATTCTGACGTCGTTCCACGAAGAGCACCAGATCCTCCCCGCGATGCGCGCCGGGGCATTGTCCTATCTGCTTAAAGATGTCGGCCCGGCCGAACTCGCCGACGCCGTTCGGAAGGCCGCCGTCGGTCAAATCGTGCTCAGTTCGCAGGTCGCGTCCCAGATTCTCCACGCGCTCGGCGCCGGCGCCGGCGATGATCCCATCGCCACCCTCAGCGACCGCGAGCTCGAAATCCTGCGCCACGTGGCCGAGGGCACGTCGAACGCCGAGATCGCCGAACGCCTCTTCATCAGTGAAAAGACGGTCAAGTCCCACGTCCGCAACATCCTCGGGAAACTCCAGCTCTCCGACCGCACCCAGGCCGCCGCCTTTGCCTGGCGCAAAGGACTGATCTCTGCATGAGGACATGCACTGATCGTAGCCTCTCGCCCAACGACGATAAACGTCATTGCTATGCGAACGCTACGCGTTCAAACGTCCGTCCCGGACTAAGGTCCTTCCTTAGTCCGGGACGGACGTTTCGCCGGAGGCGGCTCAGCATGACGTTTATCGTCGTGGCGTCGATCGGTGCCCCCCGTCTCTACCGACGCTGCCTCTACTTGATCGAGAAGCTCTTGTTGGTCTGTAAATTGTCGACCCCGATCAAGCACGCCTGCAGGACATACTTACCGGACGACAGCGGCGCGCCGGTCTGATCCTGCAGCGAGACAGTCAACAGGTAGTCCTGATGCTCGTTGGGGCGGAGGATCCGGAGCGCAATAATATGGGGCGTAATCTTGCCGAGGTTGACATCGTAGACGACGGCGCCCTGGCTGTCGACGATCTTCCAATCGACGGCGAGCCCACGCTGCGGGTACCTAATCGACTCATTGGTCGGGTTGCTGACCGTGTAGGTCGCCCGCATTGTTGACGGAGTAGCTCCCACGGCATGCGGGACAGCGTCCGACTCGACGGCCAGGTGGGCCATCAGATTGTTCGCCGTCAGCGGCGTCGCGTGAGCGACCCCATATAGCAAAGCCGTACCGGCCATCAGTGCCACGGCGGCTGTGATCGTTGGCTTCATCAGAACTCCCTCCGCTCGTGCGAGGCGCACATTGGAACGCGGCCACGCGATCGAGTTGTTTCAGAGTATATAGCGCAATGAGATCGGCACAAGTTCCAATCGAATTGGGAATCCTGCTATCATAGAGGAAGTTATGGCAACCGAAACAAGACCAAAAATCACAGTCCCGAAGCTGCTCTCGCGCAAGAGTGCCGGCGAGAAGATTACGATGTTGACCGCCTACGACTTCCCGACAGCCCAGCTCGTCGACGAAGCCGGCATCGATATCGTCTTCGTCGGCGACTCGCTGGGCCGCGAGGAGCTCGGCTATGCCGACACGATCGAAGTGACCATGGACGACATGCTCCATCATTGCCGCGCCGCGCATCGCGGCATCCGGTCATCGCTGCTGCTGGTCGACATGCCGTTCCTCTCGTATCAAATTAGCCCCGAAGAGGCCGTGCGTAATGCGGGGCGCATGTTGCAGGAAGGCCACGCAAACGCCGTCAAGCTCGAAGGCGGCACGTCGATCGCGCCCACGATTCGGCGGATCGTCGACGCTGGCATTCCCGTCATGGGCCACATCGGTTTCCAGCCGCAGAGTGTGAATCTCACCGGCGTCGCAAAGCAGGGCAAGGATGAGGAAAGCGCCGCACGCGTGCTCGAGGACGCCCTCGCCGTCGAGGAAGCCGGCGCCTTCGCCGTCGTGCTCGAACTGGTCCCCTTCGACCTCGCCGCAAAGATCACCGAGGCCCTCAAGATCCCAACCATCGGCATCGCCGCCGGCCCCAATTGCGACGGTCAGGTGCTCGTCATCAGCGATCTCATCGGCCTTCGGCCGCATGCACGCCTTCTCAAACACGTCAAACAGTACGCCCATGTCGGCGAGGACATCGAGCGCGCCCTCCGCGCCTTCAAAGACGACGTCGTCGCCGGTCGATATCCTGAGTAGTAGGCGCCCCCGCTCGACAAGCAGATATAAACCCATTTATGCCACTTGAAACTCACTATGTCTGCGTTGGGAAGATGCCAAAGGCGAAGACCGTGTCGACATCTTGCGCCTCGACAACGGCGTGATGATGGTAGTGGCCGACGGTGTCGGCGGACGTCCGGGTGGCGGCGAGGCGGCGACGCTGCTTGTCGAGAACGTCGTCAACTACTTCGTCAACGCCGACTATGACATCTCCGATCTCGCACTCACTCGACTCCTCACTGAAATGGACCAGGCGCTGGCGAGCGACGAAAACGCGGGAGAAACGACCGCGGTGGTTGCGGTGGTGACCGATGACGGCATCACCGGCGCCTCCGTCGGCGACTCGGACGCGTACCTCATCCTGCCGACATCGGAGTACAAGCTGGCCCACGGCCGACGCAAACCCTACCTCGGATACGGCGCAGCCTATCCCGAACCATTCAACGCCGAGCTCCGCGATGGAACCCTGATCCTGGCCTCGGACGGACTCTGGAAATACGCCGATCTTGAGAGAATCTGCGCCACCGTTCGGTCGCGCGACCTATCCCTTGAAGAGATCGCCCGACAGCTTGTCGACGCCGCCCGCATCCCCAACGGCTCCCTCTGGGACGACATCGCCATCGCCCTCTGTCGAGCCCGATAGCAGTTCCCGTCGCCGATTTCAATATGTACGGGTCGCCTGAAGGTTGCGGTAGCAACCTGTAAGCCGACCCTCGCAACCGAGTATAGTACCGTAACCTTACTTGCCGGAAATTTGGATCTGTGCGAGGACGGGGAGATGCGTCGACGATGACCATGCCGGGTTCGACACGGTCTGAGCCGTGAGGTCGGCGGACATGAGAATGCGGTCGGTCCGAACACAGGGCACTTTGGCGGGGGTCGTGTAGCCGTAGCCGTTCCCGGACTGTTCGAAGGCGTCTTGCAGTTTGGCGGTGAGCAGCTTCGAACCGGAGACTTGCGGTGGTCCGTTGAAGTCGCCGCAGACGACGGCGAGGCCTCGTAGAGACTTCGTAACGCCGAGCAACGCCTTGGCCTGCGCGTCCCGGTCCTGCGTGAACTGCTTGAAATAGCCGGCGGGGTCGGTCACGGCGTGCTGTGTGTCACAGGGAACCAGCCAGAAATCGACAACGTCGACCGTGTGGTACTTGTCATGGACAGCGGCCACCAGTCCGGGGCTGTCGGCCGGACCCGGCGTCAGGGTCGTCGAGGAGACGCGGTCGATCGGTTCGGTCGACCCGATCGTCATCTGGCCCTCGTGAATGAGACGGTAGGCCGGCAGCGACTTCTGTAGTTCCGCCAGCGGCTTCCCCTTCACCCCATTCCCGACACCCGATTCCTGCAAACAGAACACAGTCGGCTTCTGACTGCCGATCAGGTCGACCACGGGCTTCGCGCCATCGGTCCAGTGTTCGACATCGAGGGTCATAACCGACATCGACTCGCTCTTGGCGAGGGCAGCCGGCGACGTGAAGTGCGGCCCCATCAAAACCCCCGCGACAAAGAGAGCCGCAAAGGTGTTGAGCCAGGCGCTCGCGGGGCTTTTACGAATCAGGGAGATCACAACAAGAACGAGCGAAAGCGGGAGATACCATTCCTGCGGCAACCAGGCGATTGCCGACGGCAGCCAGCCGTTCTTCTGAAAGGCAAACTCGCTCGCCCAAATAAGGGCGAGGATGCTGATGTTCGCAACGGACGCCACCAGGAGCGGACGCTTCGTGCGGTCGTGCGTGGACATCATATCGTGGATCATGCGAGCCACGAGAATGCCAATCACCACCGTGATTGCAAGGACGGCGAGACGATTAGCCAGTATCGACTGTAGGAAGGAGGCTTTCATGTGAAATTGTTGAGTTGGACCAATGGATTGTACAGCAACTTCGCCGGACGCGCAAGGGGGCAAGTCTCCGTCGACGAAGATTCCAATCAAACCGGCCGAAACTGAGATTAGCGAATCAATAATCACTAACATGCGAATGCCGGCCGCTCGTAGGGGTAAAATCACCTGACATGGCGTTGACAAAGGAAGAGTTGCGACTGGCGGAGTCGAGGGCGCGGACACACCACTGGAAACGCTGGGGGCCATATCTGAGCGAGCGGGCCTGGGGAACCGTGCGAGAGGATTACAGCGCAACCGGCGACGCGTGGAATTTCCTGCCGCACGACCATGCCCGGTCGAGGGCCTATCGCTGGAACGAGGACGGCATCGGCGGAATCTGCGACCGCCATCAGGAAGTCTGCTTCTCCGTCTCACTTTGGAACGGACATGACCCAATCCTGAAGGAGCGCCTCTTCGGCGTGACTGGGGCCGAAGGCAACCACGGCGAGGATGTCAAGGAATACTACTACTACCTCGACAGCACCCCCACCCATTCTTACCTCAAGTTCCTCTACAAGTACCCGCAGGCCGCATACCCCTACGAAGACCTTGCGCTTACCAGCCGCCGGCGTACGCGCCATGAGCCTGAGTTCGAGTTAATCGACACCGGCGTCTTCGACGACAACCGGTACTTCGACGTATTCGTCGAGTACGCGAAGGCGGACGTCGAGGACATCATGATCCGCATCACCGCCCACAACCGTGGTCCCGACGAGGCGGTGCTTCACCTCGCGCCGACGATCTGGTTCCGCAACACGTGGGCGTGGGGGCATCACGTGTCGTGGGCGGAGTACCTCCACACACCCGCTCAACGCAAACCGGAGCTCCGCCGTTTGGCGCAAGACCAGCATCCAAGCGCTATCGAGCTCGACACTATGCCGTACGGGATACGCCACCTCTACTGCCTCGACGACGGTGTGCGGCCGGAGCTGCTATTCACGGATAATGAAACGAACACTCAGCGGCTGTTCGGCCGGCCCAACCCCACCGCCTACGTCAAGGACGGCATCGGCCGCTATATCGTCGACGGTGTCAAGAGCGCGGTCAACCCGGCTCAAACCGGCACGAAAGCAGCCGCGTACTACATCCTGACAATCCCTCCCGGCCAATCGAAGCAAATCCGCCTACGGTTCACAGATGGTGAATTTCGGGCCACTGACTTCGAGTCGACCTTCGCGACTCGCATTGAAGAAGCCGACAAGTTTTATGCCAGGGTAATACCGACATCGCTTTCGCCGGATGCCAATAACGTGATGCGTCAAGCGTTGGCCGGCATGATGTGGTCCAAGCAGTACTATTACTTCGTGGTTGAAGACTGGCTCAACGGCGACCCGAACGCGTCGCCCCCGCCCAAGGAGCGCTTGAGCGGCCGCAATCACGAATGGCGTCACGTGTACAACGCCGACGTTCTTTCGATGCCCGACAAATGGGAGTACCCATGGTTTGCGGCCTGGGACCTCGCGTTCCACTGCATACCGATCGCGCTAATCGACAGCGACTTCGCTAAGCACCAGCTCTCCCTCATATTGCGCGAATGGTACATGCACCCGAATGGACAGCTACCCGCGTACGAATGGGAGTTCAGCGCGGTCAATCCGCCCGTACACGCCTGGGCCGCGTGGCGGGTCTACCGGATGGAAGAGAAACGCACGGGGGTCGCCGATCGCCCGTTCCTCGAAGGCGTCTTTCACAAATTGCTGCTCAACTTCACCTGGTGGGTCAACCGCAAGGACGCCGACGGAATGAATATTTTCGAAGGCGGCTTCCTCGGCCTCGACAACATCGGTGTCTTCGACCGCGGCGCGCCCCTTCCGACCGGCGGCCGGATCGAACAGTCCGACGGCACCAGTTGGATGGCGATGTACACGCTCAACCTGCTGACGATCGCGTTTGAGCTTGCCCGCGAAAACCCAGTCTACGAGGATGTCGCGAGCAAATTCTGGGAGCACTTCCTCCGGATCTCACAAGCCATGAACAACATGGTGTGCCAGGGCCAGGGGCTTTGGGACCCCGAAGATGGATTTTTCTACGACGTCCTCCATCTCCCGAATGGCGAACGACACCCGATGCGCGTGCGGTCCATTGTCGGCCTGATCCCGCTCTTCGCCGTCGAGACAATCGAGCCGGACGTGCTGGCCCGCTGCCAAAGCTTCCAGAAGCGACTGGAGTGGTTCATCGAGCACCGGCCCGACCTCACCCTCGATGTCGCGTCGATGGACATCCCCGGCTGTGGCGAGCGTCGGCTCCTGTCGCTCGTGACTCCATCACAGCTCCGTGAGATCCTTCATGTTATGCTCGACGAGGAGGAGTTTCTTTCGCCCTACGGCATCCGCGCCCTCTCTCGCCGGCACAAGGAACATCCCTACGAAATCACCGTCGCCGGCGAACGGTACCAGGTCGACTACGAGCCGGGCGAATCGACGACGTCCCTCTTCGGCGGCAACTCCAACTGGCGGGGGCCGATCTGGATTCCGATCAACTACCTGATCATCGAGTCGCTGCAGAAGTACCACCACTACCTCGGCGACGACTACAAGGTCGAGATGCCGACCGGCTCCGGCATCCACATGACTTTATGGGAAGTCGCGGCCGAACTGTCGCGGCGGTTGACCCGAATCTTCCTCCGTGACGCCGACGGCCGGCGTCCGGTCCACGGCGACTTCGAAGCGTACACGGTCGACCCACACTGGCGCGATCTGCCGCTCTTCTACGAGTACTTCCACGGCGACAACGGTAGCGGCCTCGGCGCAAGTCACCAAACCGGCTGGACCGGCCTCGTCGCCAAGCTCCTCCAGCAAAACGGCGAATAGTTTAACATTCCTTTAACCGGCTTACGGCTATAGTAGTAGTGAGCGTAGGGTGAAGACCTGGTAAAATCACCTGGCTCTACCAATGTTTTGTTCTAACGTTGAGAAGGTATGATAGGCCGTGCCGGAAGTAGAACAGTATGACGCGCTGATCATAGGCGCGGGACAAGCGGGCGTTCCCCTCGCGCGCGCGTTTGCGCAGGCGGGCAAACACACCGCCTTAATCGAGCGCGAGCACATCGGGGGCACCTGCATTAACGAAGGCTGCACTCCTACCAAAACGATGGTCGCCAGCGCTCGCGCCGCCTATGTAGTCAGCCGCGCGGCTCATTACGGTGTTGACCTCGCCAGCATCGGACAGATCGACATGAGCGTCGTACGCCGTCGAAAGCGAGCCATCGTCGAAAGCTTCCGCGGCAGCAGCCAGCACCGACTGGAAAAGCAAGAACACCTCGACCTCATCTTTGGCGAGGCAAAATTCACCGGCGAGCGCCAAGTCGCCGTCGCCGATCGAACTCTCACCGCCCCCACCCTTGTTATCAATGCGGGTGCCCGCCCATCGATACCGGATCTGCCGGGACTCGACACCGTGCCCTACCTGACATCGACTTCAATTATGGAGCTCGACCACGTTCCCGATCACCTCATCGTGCTCGGCGGCGGCTATATCGGCCTCGAGTTCGCGCAAATGTTCCGGCGATTCGGGAGCAAGGTGACTGTCGTCCAACGATCAGGTCACGTTCTTGGACGCGAGGATGAAGATGTGGCCGCCGAAATCGAGAAGATCCTCAATGGCGAGGATATCGACTTTGTTTTCAACGCCACGGCAAAACGGGTAGAACCGGGCGGGAACAAAGGTTCGCGATTGTCGGTTGAAGTTGAGGGTGCTCAAAGCGTACTCGGCGGTTCGCACTTATTGCTTGCCGTCGGACGAACGCCGAACACGGACACCCTCGATCTGTCAAAGGCCGGCGTCGACATCGACGCGCACGGGTACATCAAGGTCGACGAGCGTCTGCGGACGTCGGCGGACGGCGTCTACGCGCTCGGGGATATCAACGGCGGTTCTGCATTCACGCATATCTCATACGACGATTACCGCATCCTGGAGGCCAACTTACTGAAGGGCGGAGACCGAACTACGAAGGGGCGTTTGGTCCCGTACACAGTCTTCATCGACCCTCAGCTTGGCCGCGTAGGGATGACGGAGACGGAAGCGACGTCGTCCGGGCGCAACATCAAGGTCGCTAAACTGCCGATGGCGCACGTGGCGCGGGCGGTGGAAACTGATGAGACGCGCGGATTTATGAAGGCGATCGTCGATGCGGACACCGAGGAGATCCTCGGCTGCAGCATCCTCGGCATCGAAGGCGGCGAGATCATGGGCGCCATGCAACTAGCGATGATGGGTAACCTGCGATACACGCAGCTCCGCGACGCCGTCTTCGCCCACCCGACCCTGATCGAATCGCTCAACAACTTATTTATGTCCTTAGGCTAGGGCAATTCCTACCGTGGGATGGGCGTATCTGCCCGTCCGTTCATCGAAGATGAACGTATAAGAGGCCTACACAATGTCGATAATAGAAGTCACCGCGAATATCGGAGCTACCCTCGCCGAGCAGTACCGAACGGTCCGCGCCCTCAGCGAAAAGCTGTGCGAAACGCTGACCATCGAGGACTACGTCATCCAGCCGAATCCCGACTGCAGTCCCACCAAGTGGCACCTGGCACACACAAGCTGGTTCTTCGAGACATTCATCCTCAAGGACCGTGTCGCCGGCTATCGATCTCCGCATCCGCAATACGACTATCTTTTCAACTCGTACTATAATGCCGTCGGCGCGCGCCATTGTCGACCCAAACGTGGCCTGATCTCACGGCCGACGGTCAATGACACCTACAAATACCGCGCCCACGTCGACGCCGCCATGCTCGACTTCCTCTCGACCGCGCCGCCGGCAACACTGTCGGAAATCGAGCCAATCATTTCCATCGGCCTACACCACGAACAGCAGCACCAGGAATTGATGCTCACCGATATCAAGTTCGTGTTCTGGGAAAACCCCCTGCGCCCCGCCTTCCGACCCTCCGACGTCGGCTCAATCGGCGAAGGCACGCTTGCGGGAATGGAGCTCCATCCTTCGGGTGGCATGCCCACAGCCTTGGATGGGCATGATGTCACGGTTCAGTCCTGGGTTGACTTCGACGGCGGCCTCGTCTTTATCGGCCACGAGGGTTCATCCTTCGCGTACGACAACGAGAGCCCTCGACACCAAGTCTACCTACAACCGTTCTCGCTAGCAAAGAGACTTGTTACCGCCGGGGAGTACCTGGCGTTCATGGAAGACGGCGGCTATCGACGACCGGAGTTCTGGCTTGCTGAAGGTTGGACAACCGTTCAAACACAGGGCTGGCAAGCGCCGCTCTACTGGGAGCAGCACGACGGCGAGTGGTGGCAGTTCACCCTCACCGGCATGCGCCCCGTCGACCCGGCCGAGCCCGTATGCC
>Ga0206984_1034_pt1 | contig 11663 bp, 13 predicted proteins | sample Alteio_BWMinCont_16_FD_153491 | JGI IMG/M metagenome (GOLD analysis project Ga0206984, IMG submission 153491) | Enriched cells from forest soil in Barre Woods Harvard Forest LTER site, Petersham, Massachusetts, United States -... | ecosystem: Environmental > Terrestrial > Soil > Temperate forest >... | reverse complement strand
CCACGAAGTATGAGTTAGGGTTTTCCGGCCGGCCTCGATACAGACGGTAAGGAGCATCGGGAGTCGTGACTCCTCTGCCCAGTCCCCGAGTTGGCGAGGAACGGCCGGTGGATCGCCGCTGGGTTCGAAGGTTCTACTTCTCAGGCAGCTTTTTGTGTTGGCAGTTCCGAGGGCGCACGCACTTGGAAGGGCTGACAGCTTTTGTCGACGGCCAGCAGATAGGAGACGAGTTTGCGGGCCACGGCCAGGGTGGCGCGGTTGCGGTGTCCGCGTTCCAGTTCGCGGGCATGCAACGCGGCCAGTTGCGGATTCCATCGCGGGGCCAGCTTGGCGGCCTCGATCAGCGTGGTTTGCAGCCAGTGGTTGCGCTGTTTGGAGATGGGACCGTGTTGCTGCTTGCCTGCCGAGGACTTCAAGGCGGCGGTCAGTCCGCAGTAACTCATGGCATCGGAGCAGGAGGGAAAGCGCTGCGGATCGCCGACCTCCAGGGCCCAGGTCAAGGCCGTAATTTCTCCGACCGCGGGAATGGTCATCAACCGCTCCACGCGTTGCGCCAGTTCGGGATCGGCGAGCAGTTCGCGGACCAGCCGCTTCTGCGTGCTCTCGAACATCTCCAGTGCGCCGCGGCTCAAGCGCAGCAGATCGATCACCGATTCCGGCACCTCTTCGAGTTCTTCCAGCAGGTTGGCGAAGTATTTCTTGCGGTGCAACTTCTCCTTCACGTAGAGCGCGCCGGTTTCCATCAGCAGCCCCGCCATCTTGTTCTTCATGCGCACCGCTTCGCTCACCACCAGGCTGCGATAGCGCAGCAGGCGGCGCAGTTCGCGGATTCGCGGTGGGGCCACATAGCAGGCGGGTAACAGGTTGCAGCGCACCAAGTCGGCGATGGTGCGGGCGTCGATCGTATCGCTCTTCTTCTTGCCCGCGCTGATGGCTTTCATCTTTGCGGGATGCGCCATCTCCAACTGCTCGCCGTAGGGTTTCAGCGTGTCGTAGATCCAGCCGCTGAACAGGGTCGCTTCCATCGCTCCCCGCCAGGGCTGCGGTCGTGCCGCGGCCCACTTCCGCAAGGCCTCGCGCTGCGCTGGCGTACTGCCTTCTTCCACAATCTCGCCCGCCGCGGTCTTGACGCAAAAGCTGATGGTTTTCTTGTGAACGTCGAATCCGATATAGTGAAGGCTGTTCATGGGGTTCTCCTGGTGAGCTTTCTGAGCCGGCGATTGCTTCGCCGGTCTCAGCATCGTAGCCGCTCGGAGAACCCTTCTTCATTTCACTTATGCATTCATACAGACAGGACGTTCACCAGTTTTCAGGAAGACTAGTCTGGGGCTGACTCGCTTGAATCAGCGTTACCCGTAATCTCGCTATGCCATCATCGAATCCATCGGGAACCACGAGCCGACAACGGGGTTTTACGCTTTTAAGAGTTGATCGTCGCGGCGACGATCCTCTCCATTCTCACCCTCATGGCCCTGCCACTGGCGCGCGTCACCATTCAGCGCGAGAAGGAGAAGCAGCTCCGCCGGGCGCTGTGGGAGATGCGCGATGCCATCGACCGCTACAAAGACCAGGGAGACCGAGGCGCTTTCCAGATCAAAGCGGACAGCTTTGGCTATCCGCCCGATCTCGACACCCTGGTCAAAGTAGTGGAAGGGCAAGCCGGCAACAAGACGCGCTTTCTGCGTTCCATCCCCATCGACCCCATGACGAAAAGCAAAGAGTGGGGCCTGCGCTCCATGCAGGACGATGCTGACTCGGACTCCTGGGGCGGCCAGAACGTCTTCGACGTTTACAACAAACGAAGCATTTCGGTGTGATTCGTGCGCTTGACACTGGTATGACTCTCTGCTGTAGTGTCCGCCAGTGTACGCTTTCGAGTTCAAGCGGCAACGCGGCGGCTGAAAGCGGACATTGATTGTGAAGACATGGATTGGGAAGTGCAAAGGCTGCGATGGTAACCATTCGTGACGTGGCAAAGGAAAGCGGATTCTCCTCGACCACGGTGTCGATCGTGCTCAACAATGCGCCATTAGCCCGCTACATCCCTGCTGTCACCAAGAAGTGCATTGAGCGCGCGGCGCAAAAGCTGGGATACCGGCCCAACCAGTTTGCCCGCTCCCTGCGCAGCAAGCGCAGCCACACGGTCGGGGTCATGGTGTTCGACATGACAGACCCTTACTGCACGTTGGTGCTGCGGGGCATCGAAAATACTTTGTACCAATCTTCTTATCTGCCGATTCTCACCGATGTGCACAACGAGCGCAGCCGCTTCGAGCGCTATCTGGAAATGCTTCTCGATCGCCGCATCGAAGCCCTGATTGTTCTGGCCAACTGGCTGTTCCTCGATATCAATCTGCTCGGAGATCTGGAAAAGAGCAGCATCCCGACGGCGATGATCGGCTGCGAACTGAAGACGGACTCGATCAGCTCGGTCATCGTCGACAACGAAGTCGGGGGCCGCATGGCGTTCGAGCACCTGCACTCTCTCGGCCACCGCAAGATCGCATTCATCCGCGGCCCCAAGGCGCTGACGGACAGTTCGCCGCGCTGGCGCGGCATCAGCAAATGCGCCAAGGAATGCGGGCTGGAACTAGATTCGCGCCTGATTATGGAACTCCCTGAATCGCGCGATCCCAAGTCGAGCTTCGAATCGGGTTACAAGCTGACCGAAGATCTGATTCGCCAGAAGCGGCCTTTCACCGCGTTGCTGGCCTTCGATGACATGAGTGCCTTCGGCGCGATCCGGGCCTTGACCCGGGCCGGGGTGCGCGTGCCCGAGCAATGCTCGGTGATCGGCTTCGACGACGTGGCCACGTCCGCTCTGTACACGCCTTCGCTCACCACCATCCGGCAGCCCATGGAAGCCATGGGAGCGTCGGCGGTTGGGATCGTGGTCGATGGCATCAACGGGGTGCTGGAAAAACGCGAGATCAGCGCCACGCATCGCAAGGTGGCCCCGGAGTTAGTGGCGCGCGAGTCGACGCGCAGCCTGCCGTAAGAGCTAGAAGCTGGGAGTCAGAACCTTCCTATCCCCCACCGCCAACAGCGCGCGCTCCAAGTCCGCAATCAGATCGTCGCAACTCTCAATCCCCACCGAGAGCCGCACCATCTGCTCGGTCACACCCATTTTCTCGCGCTGCTCGGCGGAAATCATGGCGTGCGACGTGAGCACCGGAATCGACACCAGCGACTCCACTCCTCCCAAGCTGGTGGCCAGAGTGAACAGCCGCATGGCTTCGCTTACCCGCCGCGCGTCCTCGCCGGTGCCCTCGACTTCAAACGTGACCATGCCGCTGCCGCCGCTCATCTGCTGGCGCGCAACGGCGTGCTGCGGATGGCTCTTCAGAAACGGATAATGCACGCGCCGGACTTTGGCGTGCTGCTCCAGGAATTCGGCCACGCGCAACGCATTCTCGTTCTGCCGCGCCATCCGCACCGCCAGCGTCTTCAGCCCGCGGATCAACATCCACGCGGCATGCGGGTCCATGCAATTGCCCAGCGTCGTGCGCGTCTCCCAAATCTGATCCATCAGTTCCTGCCGCCCGCACACCACGCCGCACGTCAAATCCGCATGCCCGCTCAAATACTTCGTGCCCGAGTGCATGACGAGGTCGATGCCGTACTCCGCCGGATGCTGGTTGATGGGCGTGCCGAAGGTGCTGTCGATCATACTAATCAGCTTGTGCTGCCGGGCCAGCGCGGCGGCCTGCTTCAGGTCGACCACGCGGAGGGCTGGATTGGTCGGCGACTCCAGATACAGCATCTTTGTGTTGGGCAGGATCGCGCGCGCGTGTTGCTCGTGGTCGTTGGTATCGACGAAGGTGGTCTCAATGCCCAGCCGGGGCAGCCACTGCGAGAAGAACTTCGTCACGCCGCCGTAAATGTCGCGTTGCGCGACAATGTGGTCTCCCGCCTTCAGCAACGCCAGAATCGTGGTGGTGATCGCGCCCATGCCGGAAGCGAACGTCAGGGCTGCTTCCACGCCTTCGATCGCGGCGACCGCCTGCTGGGCCACCGTGTTCGTAGGATTGCCCCACCGTGTGTAGTAGCGGTCGGTCGCGGTCACGCGCTGCTGCTCGTCGTTGTCGGTGACTTCAAACGTCGACGTCTGATAGATGGGCGTGCCCACTGGACCGTTTTTCTTTTCCAGATCGGCCGCGCCGTGGACAGCAGCGGTTTCCGGACGACGAGTGCTCCGTTTCATGACTACCTCACGTTCTCCAGAGTAATTGCGTCCATTCGACTCGGGCAAGCGAAAGCGCGAAGCGCGCCATTTATAATGCCCCGCTACAGCCATTCGTAGAGACGCAGCTTGCTGCGTCTCCGCTGGACGCCAGCATCCGTCGTCGTATCGGCAGAGACGTTGCAAGCAGCGTCTCTACGATCCGCTTAACACGCTATTTATGGACCTCGGTCTGAAAAATCGCGTCGCCCTGGTGGCCGCATCCAGTCAGGGACTCGGCCTGGCCACCGCCGAGGCCTTCGCCGCCGAAGGATGCCGCGTCGCCATGTGCGCGCGCAACCAGCAGACCCTCGAGGCTGCAGCCGACAAAATCAGAAAGCGGCACGGTGCGGAGGTCTTCGCCGAAGCGGTTGACGTAGCCGACCCGACTGCGGTCGCCCGTTTCGTCGCGGCGGTCGCCGCCAAGTTCGGCAGCGTCGACATCTGCGTCACCAACGCCGGTGGCCCGCCCGCCAAGGGATTCCTCGCGGCTACTCTCGACGACTGGCAGCGCGCCCTCGACCTGAACTTCCTCAGTACGGTTTATTTTGCCCGCGAAGTCATCCCCCAGATGCAGCGTAAACACTGGGGCCGAATCATTACCATCACATCGATCACCACCAAGCAGCCGGTGGCCGACCTCGTGCTTTCGAACGCGGTCCGCGCTGCGGTGGTGGGATTAGTGAAGAGTCTGGCCAATGAGTTTGGCAAGGACGGAATCCTGGTCAACAACGTTGGCCCTGGTTTTACCGCGACCGATCGTCTGAAGGAATTGGCCAAAGCCCGCTCCGCCGCTTCCGGAAAAAGTGAGCAGGAAATTTTCGATGCCTGGGCCGCCGACGCTCCGCTGAAACGCCTGGGTGATCCGCGCGAACTGGCCGAGACCATCGTATGGCTGGCGTCGGAACGCGCGTCGTATATTACCGGCCAGACCGTGCTGGTCGACGGCGGCATGTACAAAGGATTGTGAAGACGCGTTTAGACCAGTATCTTTCCGCCTTCAACGAGACGCTCAAGATGTGGCTGGAAACTTTTCCCGACAAGATCACTTTCGGCACCGACTGTTTCCCTTACAATCAAGTGCTGGGGGCGGAAGCGAGCTACTGGCTGGGGGTGCAGTCGTCCCGCACCGCCCTGGCCGCGGCGCTGGCGGAAATGATCTCGGAAAACGAAATCACCGAGGCCCGGGCGCTGGAACTGGCCCACGCCTACCTGCACGATACGGCGGTGAAGTTGTACGAGGGCAGGGTGCATTAGACATCTCCAGATTGAACATGCCCAGATTAAACAGCCAAGGATGATTTCCGGGAGACGCCGATGGCCAAAGGATACTGGATCACGATCTATCATTCTGTTTCCAACAGTGCTGTGCTCGCTGAGTACGCCAAACTTGCGGGCCCGGCGATCCTGGCCGCCGGAGGCCGCTTCCTGGCCCGGGGAGTGCCCACCAAGGTGTACGAAACAGGCGTGGCCGAGCGGGTGGTGATCATCGAGTTTGACAGCGTGCAAAAGGCGATCGCGGCCTATGAGAGCGCTGACTATCAGGTTGCCTTCCGGCTCTTAGGCAAATCCGTTGAGCGCGAAATACGAATGGTGGAGGGCGGCTGAATTGAACAAGAAGAGCAAGCCGCGAAAGAGAGCCGTGCCGAAGTCAAGGAAGCCAGGTTCAAGGAAGGCAGGTTCGCGTGCCCGAGCGAAGTCGGCCACGGATTTGAAAAACACCGTCTCGCGGAGCGCCGCGAACCCGTCCGTGCTCCAGTACATTCCGTGGAGCAGCGTTCCGCTCGAGGACCTGACTCCGCTGCTGCAGCGCCAATTCGTGGTTGGCCAGGAAATCATGGCGGCCCGCGTGCTGTTGAAGAAGGGATGCATTGTCCCCGAGCACAGCCACCACAACGAGCAACTCACTTACATCCTCGACGGCGCGCTCAAGTTCTGGATTGACGGCAAAGAAATTGTGGTTCACGCCGGCGAAGTGCTGTGCATCCCGGCGAACATGCCGCACAAGGCCGAAGCGCTCGTCGACACCGTCGACCTCGACATCTTCAACCCGCCCCGCGCCGATTGGATCAACAAGACAGACCAATATCTTCGGGGACAGAAATAACTCCGGTCCATGCCTCCTCTCTCCACTTCTAAGCAGGGCGTGCGTCAAGCGGCTTTCCGCTTCCGCTGCATCGCGTGCGGCGATCTTAGCGACACTGCAAGTCAGGACTTTCGCTGTGCCCAGTGCGGCGATCTGCTCGAGATCACCTATCCCCAGTGGAAAGACTCCAGCCCCGACGCGGCAAAACTGAAGTCCACGTGGCGCAATCGCCGGCTCTCGTCCGATCCCGTCGATCTGAGCGGCGTCTGGCGCTTCCGCGAACTGCTTCCCGCCCTCGAGAGCGAGGCGCAAGTCATCACGCTGCGCGAGGGCAACACGCCGCTGTATGAACTTCCGCAGTGCGCCCGCATTACCGGTGTGCCGCGCTTGTTCGCGAAACATCAGGGATTGAATCCTACCGGTTCCTTCAAAGATGCAGGCATGACCGTCGCGGCGACCTTCGCCCGCCTTGCCGGATTCCGCTGGGTCGCCTGCGCCTCCACCGGCAATACGTCGGCATCCATGGCCGCTTACGCCGCTCGCGGAGGCCTGCGCAGCCTGGTGCTCGTGCCCGAAGGAAAAATATCCTGGAGCAAACTTTCCCAGGCGCTCGACTACGGCGCCGTCACCTGCCAGTTGCGCACCGACTTCGACGGCTGCCTGCGCCTGCTGCAGGAACTCGTTCTGCGCGCGCCCGTCTACCAGTTGAATTCGATTAATCCATTTCGCCTCGAAGGCCAGAAAACGCTCGCGCTCGAATTGCTGGGGCAACTCGACTGGCAGCCGCCCGACCATATCATCGTCCCCGGCGGCAACCTCGGAAACAGCTCTGCGATCGGCAAGGCGCTCATCGAAATGCGCGACCTGGGCCTGATTTCGCGCCTACCCAAGTTATCCGTGATTCAAGCCGACGGCGCCAACGCGCTGGTGCGCACGCTTAGCGAAGCCGGTGGTAAACGCCTGGTCAGCGTGCAGGCCGAGACCCGCGCCACCGCCATCCGCATCGGAAATCCCGCTTCTTGGAAAAAGGCGGTTCACGTTCTTGAAGCTACTGGCGGAGCCTGCGAGCAGGTCACGGAAATCGAGATCGCCCAGGCCAAAGCGGAGATCGGGGCCGAAGGCATCGGATGCGAACCTGCATCTGCGGTTACTCTCGCTGGATTGAAGAAGCTGGTGAAGCAGGGATTTGTGAAGCCGGAAGAAAGCGTGGTGCTGGTGCTGACTGGGAGCCTGCTGAAGGATCCTGACTTCACCATGGAATTCCATCGCGGCGACTTGTTCAAGGGCGCTGCGGGGGAGAGTGCGAGCGCGGCGTTGGACCCGCTGCGCCGTCCGCCGATCGTTTTGGATGCCACGCTGGATGCGGTGATGCGCACGCTGGAGCAAGCTGGGAAGTAGAGTCGCCCTGCGCGGGCGGGACGCCCCCGCGACAGCCGGCGAGACGCCGGCGCTACTTTTTTCCCGCGCTACGTTTTTTCTGCGCTACGTTTTAGTGCTGTGAAGAACTGAACATGCCTTCTAGAACCGCAAGACCGAAACGATCTCAACTCCACCTGGCTCTCCCTGCGACGTCCGCCAATCTCGGTCCGGCCTTCGACGCCGCAGCGCTCGCCATGGATTTCTATATCAAGATCGACGCCCGCACAGCCGCAGACTTCTCCATCACTGCCAGCGGCCGCGACCGCGAAATTTGCGGAAGTCTCGAAGACCACCTCATCCTGAACACGTATCGCGAGGTGCTTAAGGCTGCAGGTCGGCCGATCACGCCTCTGTCCCTCCGCATCGCCAACGACATCCCCATTGGCAAGGGATGTGGCTCCTCGGCTGCCGCCCGGCTGGCAGGCATCGCCACGGCAGTGCACTTTGGGAGTTTGCGCTGGACCGATGCGCAAATCATCGGCGAAGCTTCCCGCCGGGAGGACCACGCCGACAACGCCTCGGCCTGCTGGATGGGCGGCCTCACCGTTGCTCGCATGTCCGGCGATGGGGGAGGCCAGGTCGATGCCGAAATCGAGGCCCAGGTGGCCTGCGTCCGCCCGAAAGGGAAGTGGCCGCTGCTGCTCGCCGTCCCCGAGCAGAGCCTCCCAACGGAAGAGGCTCGTCGCGCTCTGCCCGCGCAATATTCGCGCGCCGACGCAGTCACGAATGTGCAAAATTCCATGCTCCTGCTCGCGGCCTTCACTCAAGGCCGGCCCGAACTTTTGTCCGCTGCACTCGAAGACCGCATCCACCAGCCCTATCGCGCCGCGCTCTGCCCGTTGCTGCCCGCTTTGCAGCAGCTAAAAGGGAAGGACGGCATTCTCGGCGCGGCCCTCAGCGGTGCTGGCCCATCGGTCTTGATCTTCGTCGATCCCCAGGCCAATCCCCGGCTCAATCCCCGGGCTGCGCTGCAAAAAGCGCGCCGGCTGGTCGCCGCTCACCTCTCGCAAGCTCGACTCACCGCCGAACTGATTCCAACATCGATCACCTTGCGCGGAGCACGTGCTTCGTTCGGAGGATCCTAGTCAGAGCTTTAGGAAGCGCCCTGGCACGAAGGTGCCATTTACGTTTTTCCCCATACTCGATAAGTTGAGCAGTCCCCCCCAGTAAAAACTAATCTGTGACCTCTATGTTGCTAGCTTCGGCAGAAGCAGCGGGTGCCCCCGGCGTTGCCATGCGTGGGCGTTCCGCGCGGTGCAGGGGTGTAATGAAAATGAAGTCCAAGAGGCGTCAAGCTCGGGTGGGCGATCAGCGACTGTCGGGGAACGAGCAGGTTCGGCGCGAGATTCAGAGCTTCCTGCGAGCTCTCCATTCTTATCCGGAACGTTTCTCCAAGGACCCGGGCATCACTTTCGAAGAGTACTGCAGCAGCCTGGTCGCGCTCCAGACCGACCCTCGCCGCCGCGGCTAGTTCAAGCAGCCAGCTAGTATCGACTGGCTGGCGGCACAATCCCATTCATCCGCAAGTATTCCACCATCTGTCCGTAATGGTCATAGCCATGCGAGGCCACCGTCGTCGCCAGCCCCAGGCGGCTCACTGAGCCCTCGCCGAACGGGCTCCTCACCGTCCCCACAAAATTCGTTTCGTTGATGGTCGCAATTGCCTTGTGGACGTACTCGAACGATTCTTTCAGGAACTTTAAAATGTCCGCCTTGCTCGTGATCGAGGCCGGTCCGGATTCGTCACCAATGTCGGGGACCGGCGGCTTCTGTTCCAGCAGCGCGGCTCCAAGTTCGTAATTGACCGCCGCGACGTGCTTGATCTGTTGAGCGAAGGTGCGCACACCCTTGAACTCGCCCCCGGTGGGAGCGAAGCCGTACTTATCTTCCGGCATGGCCTCGGCGGCGGGGACGAACTCATGCTCCAGGTTGAGGACGGTGTGGTCCAATACCATAGTGACGGTGCGCCGCTCCTCCTTTGGCTTGGCCGCTTGCGCCGCGCCAGGCGTCGTTATTGTCATCGTCATCGTAAGCACCAGCACCAGCCCCGGCAAACTGCACGCAACCAACCCCAGTCTCGTCCTCATGTTCATGATCTCTCCTTGGTCTCGTGCTCCGGAACTCCTAGTCCCTTACCACCGCCGGAGTCATTTTCAACTCCGCCGCGGTCAAGCGATGGCGCCTGATCGTGGCCAATCCCACCACCATCGCCAGCGCCGACCATGCCAGAGCCTCGGGCACGCCCTGCCGCGCGGCGAGCCATCCCCAGACCGCGCTGCCTAGGGCCATTCCTCCTTGCAACACCAGCAAGTACATCGAGAGCGCCCGGGCTCGCATCCATGACGGACACATGGTCTGCGCCACGACATTAAAGCAAGCTAGAATACCGATCCACGCCGCTCCCGCCGTAAACAATACCAGACACAGCCACTCAAAGGCATGCGTTTGTCCGGCCAGGAACGTCATCGCCGCAAACACAACCGTCGCGCCCGCAACCAATCCGTCGACCGAGTACCGCACCCGCAGACGCGGCAGCAGCGCCGCTCCACTCAGCGCGCCCAGTCCGAAGCAAGTTAACAGGAATCCGTATCCCTGCGCGCCGTGCGGCTGGCAGATTACCGGAAGCAGCGCCAGCAGCGAAGTTGCGCCCACGCTGAACGCGCCGGTGCGAATCAGCACCGACCGAACCTCAGGCGCTCCGCGCACGTAGCGAAAGCCTTCGACGATCGCGTCCCAGATCGGCTGCCGGGGCAACGGCTCATGAGGTGGCCGCTTCCACTTGCACAAAAAGAAGATGACGCCGAAGAACGACGCCGCATTCAGCAGAAACGACGATCCCGATCCCGCCGCCGCCACCACCATTCCGCCCAGCGCTGGACCCACCGCGCGCGCCACGTTGAATCCCGCGGAATTCAGCGCCACCGCCGAAGCATGCCGCGCAGGAGAAACCACGTCCGGCGTAATCGCCTGCCATGCCGGATCATTCATCACCGCGCCCAGCCCCAGCAGAAACGTGAACAGCAGCAGCACCCACGGATTCACCAAATGCAGCAGGGTCAACACGCCCAGCGCGGCGGAGGCCACCACCATCCAGCCTTGGGTGAACAACAGAAGCCGCCGCCGGTCGACCATATCCGCCAGCGCTCCCGCCGGCAGCACGACAAGAAAAACCGGAACTGCCGCTGCCGCCTGCACCAGGCTCACCATCAGCGGTGAGGTCGTGAGCTGCGTCATGAACCAGCCCGCACCCACGTTCTGCATCCACGTGCCGGTATAAGAAATGACTGCGGCAATCCACAGCGAGCGAAACAACGGCTCGCTCAACGGCGCCCATGCCGCATCCGCGCGCCGAATGCCAGCGCCTCCCACCGACGGAACTGAAATGTGATCAGCCAAACTGAAGAATTCCTTCGTGTATCTTCGTGTCCCTAGTAGTTCAAGCTCTTCCTCAGTGTTCCCCTGTGTCCTCTGTGGTTAAGATTTTGCTCTTAACCCCGCAAACGGCCACTCCGAATCCTTCCAGGCGCGAACCATATAAATGATCACGCCCGTCAGCAGAATGACCGCCGCGTACCGCATCTCCTTCTGCCAGTTCTCCCGATTAAACAATATGAAGAGAAACCCGGCGATCGCCAGTAACGCCGGTAACGGATAAAGCCACATCCGAAACGGCCGCCGCATCTCCGGCCGCGTGATCCTCAACACAATCACCCCCACCGCCTGCACCAGAAATTGAAGGATCAGCCGGATCACCACCAGCGCCGCAATCGCATCCTTCAACCGCAGAAAACAGAAGGCCGCCGCCACTACTCCCAGCGCCATCAGCGAGACATGCGGAAACCGGTGCACCGGATGGACTTTCGCGAAAGCCTTGAAATAGTTGCCATCCTTAGCCGCCGCATACGGCACCCGCGAATATCCCAGCATCAGCGAAAA
>Ga0206984_1033_pt1 | contig 11747 bp, 5 predicted proteins | sample Alteio_BWMinCont_16_FD_153491 | JGI IMG/M metagenome (GOLD analysis project Ga0206984, IMG submission 153491) | Enriched cells from forest soil in Barre Woods Harvard Forest LTER site, Petersham, Massachusetts, United States -... | ecosystem: Environmental > Terrestrial > Soil > Temperate forest >... | reverse complement strand
AGGGGCGGGACGGTCAGGAAGGCACCGGTCTCTTTGTGTTCGTAGTGGCGGGCTGGCGGCAGTCCTTTCACCAGACGGGAGGAAAAGCCGACTGAACGCAACACTCTATCCAACTGGCCGTAGGTCACCTTGGTTGTTGTCACGATTCACCCTCTATCGGCCGGCGCGAGCCGCATCCAGGATCTGCCGCGGCGGACCTTGCCACAACAGACCCGAGACTACGACGTTTGTGTCAGGCGCCACGCGCATGGGCGACTCGCCTTTCTTGACGGGCAGCCTGGATCTCGGCCTCGACCTCTGCGACCGTCAGGGCCGGCTCAGGCAGCGCACTCAGTTGGTCTGCTGCGTCGAACAAGTGATCGACACGCCGACGGCGAATCTCCTGGCGCAACAAACGCTCCAGTGTCTCCGGTGTCAATAAACCTAAGGCCTCGGCTTCCATGGCGACTGCTTCTGGAAGCACGAGCTTGCGTTCGAGTGTGATCATGTTTGGTTGCTCTTACCGTTAGCGTCAAGCGAGTGACTACGCTGATACATTATCGCCGTTTTCGGCGTTGGTCAAATTCCGTTTTTTGGGCGATGATACATTTGACTTACCTACCGATTCTTGGCAGATGTGCCAAAGAGATTAGTCTGGAGTCGGCAAAAGGAAAATGTAGGCTGTCCCGCCGCCGTTGGCCGTGGCGACGTGCCGGCCGTCGGCGGCGATCGTTATTCCCAGCACCTCATCGCATAGGGTGCACACCACGGTCTTCCTGATCTTTTCGGACAGTCCGTCCAGACTGTAATACGCCAAATCGGATCCTTCAAGGGCTACTAATCGCTGGTTATCCGGCGTGAATGCAATTGACCCGTTGGCGCGAAGGCCGCCGGGCAGGTTAATCGGTCGTCCCGAGTAGGTGTTCCACATGTGCACCAAGTCCCCGACGCAGGCGGCGACGGAGGCGCCGTCCGGAGCAAAAGCTACAGACCAGACCCGATTATTATCTTTGCTATGCAAGGGAGTTTTGCTAGACCAGCCTGCCCCTTCCCAAAGCCGGACGACGCCGTTTTCACTCCCCGTGAGCAGGCTCTTGCCATGGGGAGCGAAGGCCAGCGCGATCACCGGCTTGTCCAGCGCTGTGATAGTGAAAGCGGCCTTGTTGCTAGCGAGATCCCACAGCTTGACCGTCTTGTCGGCGCTGGCGCTGGCCAGAGTCAGGCCGTCTGGCGCGAAGGCCAGGGCGGAGACGCTGTCTTTGTGCTCCCGATACACGGTCATGGCGGCGCCGGTCGCCGTGTCCCACAAGCGCACCGTCGCGTCGGCGCCGGCCGTGGCGAGGAACTTGCTGCTCGGAGCAAATGCCAGGGCCGTCACGGCCTTGGTGTGTCCCCGGCAGGCGATCCGCACGTTGCCGGTAGCGACATCTATCAGCTTGACTTCGCCCGCGGGGCCGGCGCCTGCGAGGGCTAGCGACAGGCCATCCGGCGCCAGGGCCACGGCCGTGACGGGAATTATCTCATCACCCAACCCGCGGCGATCTTTGCCGGTGGCGGAGTCGATCAAAACGACCGAGCCATTGGTCAGTCCTGTCACGAAGAGCTTGCCGTCGCGCGACAGCATGGTTCCTGCGTTTATCGGCGCCGCGATTGAGCTTCGCTCTTCGCCGGTCGCCACCTCCCAGAATTTGACCTGGCCATCCTGGCCGATCGACAGGACTTTCTTGCCGTCGCCGCTGAACCCTACCTGACGGACTTGATCCTTGTGTCCCTGTAACGAGATGATTTCTTGGTGAGTGACAACGTCCCAGAACTTCACCGTAGTGTCGGCACTCCCGGAGGCGAGGCGCGTGCCGTCCGCGGAAAACGCCAGACAGGCAATAGGGCCCGTATGCCTGTCCAGCTCCCGCCCTTCTGGCTTGACGGGAATATCCCGGACTAGCTCGGTGCCGCGCAGCACCGTCCTCTCTTTGCCAAGGCTCCAAAGCCGCACGAGATTGTTGTGAGTTCCCGTGGCCAGCACTTTGTTGTCCGGCGCGAAAGCGAGGCACAGGACGCGCTTGCCTGCATCCTGGAAAGAACCGCGCAACGACCTTGTCGGTGTCGTCATGTCCCAAAGGAATACTTTGCCCTGGCTGCCATTCCCTGCCGCGAGGAGGGCGCCGTCGTTGCTGAACACCAGGAAATCGAAGGGACCGACACCCCCCTCCAGCTCGCGGTGTCTGTTTTGGGTCAGCTGCCAGGCGATCAACTTGCCATCCCTTGCTGAGGCGACCAACACTTGGCCGGACGGTGCAAACGCCATCGCTAGGATTGTGGAGGTATGGCCGCGCAGGACCCGTTCTTCACCCGTGGCCGCGTTCCAAAGCCGGATGACGCCGTTGTCGTCGCCGCTGGCCGCCCAGGCGCCGTCGGAGCTGATCGCGACACTGCTGATGGGCGTGCCGTGCCACCAGCGATGCTTCCCGAAAACAGCTACGAGTTTCTCTTGCCAGCGAAATCGTTCGGTCAAGGGAATGTCCGTGGTCTTGAGCTGGAAGAGCGGGCCAGAACCCAAGTTCTGCAGTAGGCGCGTCAGGCGCACCGTTTGCGGAACGCCCGGAAAGCGCAGGCGGAACGCGAGGCAAGCCGCCCGCAAGGACTCCGCATTCGCATTCGGCTCCCGCGCCGCCTGGGTCAGATTCTGGATTTCGATCTCGGCCAATTCCGACATTGTCGGTCCCGGCCGAGGCGCAGGGCTGGTCTGTGGAGTGCCACCGGTGATTTTCAGATCCAGATTGCCCTGGGCATCTTGCAAATCCAAGTCGTTGGCCTGGACGAACAGACGCCCGCCTTGTTTGGGCTCTAGCGATACCGAGGAGCCGATGGCGAAAGGCTCTCCAGAACCGATCCGGCCGAGCAGGCACATGCGGGCGGCTTCGAGCGTCTCAACCCGATCGGTCGTGCCGGCGGCATTGCCGTCGGGTGGGCTGCCTGTTCCGCCCTTTAGCCATTGTCCGCTGGCCTGGAGCGTGAGCGGCTTTCCAGGCGTTGTATCTATCAACGTGTCTTGCCAGGGCACGTTGGCTTGCGCCTGTGTGCGGATAAAGCCGGGTACGGCCGATTGTCCCTGGATGGGATGAGCCGTGTCGACGAGTGGCGGCGCGGCGGCCGCCGAATCCTTAGCAGGGATCGGTTCACGCTTCGTGTTTTGGGACTTGCCGGAGCTCGAACCGGCCAATTTCAGGTCTTCTTTGGGTCCTTCGGGCGCTGGATGTCCGTGAAACTTCACAAACGCAGCCAGCAGCACGGCAGCGATCGTGAGGCCCAGCAGGGCCGCCACGCCCGCCTTCAACAGGCCGCTTTTCTTTCCTCCGCGTGGCTGATGACCGGGAACGGCAGTCAAAACCACCGGCAATTCGGCAAGCCCGGCCCAGTCCTCGGCCGGTGCAGTGGCGCTGGACTGCGGCGTTGCCGACGGCGGTTGTTGGCCATAGCTCGCCGGCGGATAGAGCATGGCTGGAATACCTCGACCCTCGGCAAGCAGAGTCAGGGTGCCGGCAACTTCGGCAGGCGTCTGAAAGCGGGCCTCCGGCTTCTTGGCCATCATGCGGGCTACGACCGCCGCCACGACTGGCGGCACTTCCGGCCGCAGCTCCCGGATGGGGCGCGGCTCTGCCCAGCGGTGGTGATCCAATTTCTCGATGAGACTGACGACCGGAAAGGGTACCTGCCCAGTCAGCAGGAAATACAACGTACATCCCAAGCTATACAAATCGGATCGGATATCGGCGCTACGGGCGTCAACTACCTGTTCAGGGGCAATGAAATCGGGAGTTCCCATGACCATGCCGGTTTGAGTCAGACCGGTATGGGCTCCGGCATCTCCTGGGACCGGCTGCGTCAGCCGCGCCAGCCCCAGGTCGAGCACCTTGATGACCGAGCCCTTGGCGGCCAGCATCAGGTTGGCCGGCTTGATGTCGCGATGCACCAGCCCGCGTTCATGGGCGTGCTGCAGACCCAGCGCAGCCTGGCGAACATAATCGCAGGCCTGGGCAATGGGCAGCGGGCCGGATTGCTTGACCAGCTGGGCCAGATCGGTACCCTCCACATACTCCATGGCGAAGAAATGCACGCCGGCTACCTGATCCGCATCAAGGGCAAGGACGATATTGGGATGCGCCACGTGGGCGGCGGCCTGGACCTCGCGCTGAAAGCGCCGCGCCACCTCCGGATCGGCCACCAACTCTTTGCGCAACAGCTTGAGGGCCACCAGTCGGCCGAGCATTTCATGCCGGGCCTTGAAGACCTGGCCCATGCCGCCTTCGCCCAGCAGTTCCAGCAGAACATAAGGGCCAAGATGCAGCTCGCGCCCGCGCCCGGCAAGGAGCCGTTTGAGTTGATAGCGCGTCAACCAGCCGCGGTCGAGCAATTCCTTCGCCAGGCGTCGCGGACCAGGAAATTGCTCCTGGAGCTCTGGGAGCTGACTCAATTGATCTTCGGTGAACAGTTGCGCGTCCCGCAAGAGTTGGACCAGGCTGGCAACGGAATTGACGGCCGTGGTCCCCGAGAGAGATTTGAAGGGCGTCGTGGATACGGCGTTCCCGGGCGGAGCGCGCAGGAGCCGCTCGACCAGGTTGACAACCACGGGGTTGTCGGGCTGTTGCCAGTCCACGCCGGCCTGGAGATAAGCGACGAGCGGGTCCTCAGCCTGGCAGGAGTTCAGGAGCTCGGCACAAGCAGAGCAGCCCAGAACATGACGGCCGAGCCGCTCGGCGTCCGGCTCGGAAAGCTCTCCCTGGGCCAGGCGTCGCAGGTCATGGGGATCCGGGCACGCAATTACGTCGGCCATGGCTGCTCCCGAGCAACGGCAGGCAAGCTTTGCAAAACCTTTTTCCTAATCTATAGGATAGGCCGATAGAGCCTAACCGGATAACCGGGACAGGCACGTGCGTACACGAGCCAGTCCCGGTTATCCGGTTAGGCTCTTGGATGCCCCAGCGTGGGGCGACGGTCTTTTCGAGAGCGGCAAGGCCATGTACACGACCTCTATCAGCTTGCTCCAGCAACTCCGCCAGGCGCCAGGCGCGGAGGCTTGGGAGCGATTCGTGCGCCTGTACACGCCGCTGTTGTTCGCGTGGGCGCGACGACGAGGCCTGGAGCAGCACGACGCCGAGGATTTGGTTCAGGACGTGCTTATTGTCCTGGTGCGAAAACTGCCGGAGTTCCAGTATCAGCCGGGCCGTAGCTTCCGCGGCTGGATGCGAACCATCCTCTTGAACAAGTGGCGTGATCGGCGGGTTGGCGGCAAGGCAGCGCCCCTCGACAGCGGCGTGGAGCCGGAGGCGCCCCCGGACGACAATGCCTTTGAGGAGCGCGAGTATCGCCTGTACGTCCTCGGCCAGGCGCTGCGGATGATGGTGGCCGACTTTGAGGTGGCGACCTGGCAGGCGTGCTGGGAAACCGTGGTGTGCGGCCGGTCAGCGCAGGATGTTGCCGCGGAGCTGGGCATTACCGTCAACGCCGTCTATCTGGCCAAATCACGCGTCCTCGCCCGGCTCCGCCGGGATCTCGACGGCCTGCTGGACTGATCTCTTCAGCATCCAACCTTTTTCTTCCTTGATTTGTTTTTGTCGTTCTTGCTGAAGACTCTGAGTTTGTCCGGCCGATAATCCAATCAAGCGCTAACCCGACCCCCATCGTGCGCTGTCTGAGACGACACAGCTTCGCAGGCACGGAAAGCGGAGAAGACTGGCAAATGGGGTAGGTCATGGTACGCTTGGCTATTGTATCGAACCGCTGGTGGATGCTGCTGCTTTCTACATTTCTCTCAGGCTGTGCTGCAATCCGTCAAGAAGCTGTTCCAACGACTGCACCGCCTTCGTTGGCAGCGAATTTCCCGAATGCCGGTCTTCCCGGCCAGATGGAATCACCGGTTCGCCAGGCCTCGTTCGATTGCCCCGTTCACGGGCAGGCATCCGGGAGTGTGCCGAACCAAGATACAACGCTCTTTACGGGATTGATCGAACTATCCGTCGATGCGCTCGTCGAACAGGTGATAGTTCGCAACCCTTCCATGGCCCAGATGACTGCAGCGTGGCAGGCTGCTTCGGCGCGATACCCGCAAGTCATTGCGTTCGACGATCCCATGTTTGGCTTCATGGCCGCACCAGCCTCCATCGGTTCCAACAATGTTGAATTCGGCTATCGCGTCGAAGTTTCGCAGAAGCTGCCGTTCTGCGGGAAGCGCGAGTTCCGCGGTCAAAGTGCTCTCGCGGAAGCCAGCGCCACCCGTCACGACGTGGATGATGTTCGGCTTCAGCTAATTGAGAGTGCTCGCAGCGCGCTCGCCGATTATTACCTCGCCGAGCGCGCGCTTGGCGTGAACGAGGATGGACTGCGGCTGCTTCGTTCGTTTCGCAACCGAGCCAAGGACCGCTATGAAAAGGTACCCGGCGCCAACGAACAGGACATGCTTCAAGCTGACGTGGAACTCGGACGTCAAGAGCAAAGGCAGATCACACTGGCACGCGTTCGCTCCGTCGCCGTTGCTCGGATCAACACGCTCCTTCATCAAGCGCCCGCGAGCCATTTGCCGCCACCGCCCCAGGACCTGGTCGTGAGAGCCAGTCTTCCCGATGCTGCGAAGCTGCATTCACTCGCACTCGCTCGTCGACCGGATTTAAGTGCGCTGGCAGAGCGCATCAAGGCTGAAGAAGCATCTTTAGGGCTTGCACAGAAAGAGTACTTTCCGGATGTTGAAATATCGGCAGCCTATGACACGATCATGGGCAATGGACCGGCCCGCGATTTGGCTCCGCAAATCGGCGTGCGTGTTAATGTGCCGTTACAGCGCGCGCGCCGCGATGGAGCGGTGGCCGAGGCACAAGCTCGGGTGGCGCAGCGCCGCGCCGAATTGGTGAAGCAAATCGATCAGACCAACTTTCAGGTCCATGAGGCGTATGAGCTGGTCCACGAGAGCGTGCGCATCGTCGAAGTCTATGAGAAGAAACTTCTCCCGGCAGCAAGCGGCAATGTCAAGGCTGCCGAGACTTCCTACGTTGGCGGGCGAATTCCGTTCGTAAGCCTCATCGAGGCGCAGCGGAATGTGGTGGAACTTCAGGATCGGTTCTATGAGGCGAAGGCGGAGCTATGCCGGCGCTGGGCAATGCTTGAACGGGTTCTGGGAGGCCCGGCTGGCTAATACCAATCCTGGACTCGTGGAGCTTCAACCAGCGTGCCCGACGGACCCAATAGAAGCGCACAGGTAGGAAAATGTCCACCACTTCGTCTGAGATAAGCAGGCCGCCCAGCACCGGCACGGCCATTGGGGCAATGATCTCTGCTCCGACGCCCGTCGCCCAAAGCATCGGCGCTATCGCGAGAATCGCCACACCCTCCGTGAGCAATTTCGGACGCAGCCGGTGAACCGCGCCTTCGATCACGGCTTGACGCAGCTCTTCAAGCGACTGGATCTTTTCCAGCCCGCCGCGTTTCTCAAGCGCTTCACGGAGATAGACCAGCATAATGATGCCCGTTTCCGTCGCCATCCCAAAACAGGCGATGTAGCCGACCCAGACCGGCACGCTAAAGTCCAGAGGCGGCGCCGACCAACCGTGCAGGAGCTTGGGAAAGAAGAATTGAAAGAACGCGCCGCCAGCCAGCGCTTCCGGCACGGCCAGCATCATGAGGCCCGCGTCGGCGAGGTCCTTGTACGTCAGGTAGAGGATCATAAAAATAAGTACAATCACCACCGGGAACACGAAGCGGAGCGTGCGTGCTGCCCGAACCTGGTGCTCGAATTCGCCGCTCCATTCGATGTGTACCCCTTCGGGAAGCGCTACCTTCTGCTCGACGATCCTCTGGGCCTCCTCGACAAACCCGACCATGTCCCGGCCGCGCACATTGAGTGTCACGTAGTTGACCAGTTGACCATTTTCGCTTCTCAGCATCGCCGGTCCCTCAACAATGCTCACATCTGCAACTGAGCCGAGCGGCACCTGGAGCGGTGCCGTCACCTTGGTCTCGTGCCCGGGAGCAGCTTGGTGCGCGCCTTCCCCACCCATGTTTCCTGGCACTTGGGACGATGCCGGCGCTAAGGATTCCATGAGGCCTGCGCTCATGGCGTTGGAACGCTCCGCCTTCCTTCCCATCCCCGAGCCGTTCACGAGCAGACGCCGAACGGTCTCTTCATCTTCGCGTTGCGCCCGCGGATAGCGAATGCGGACCGGGAAGCGCTCCCGCCCTTCCACGGTCTGAGTCACCGCCTGGCCGCCAAGCGCAACCTCAACGGTATTTTTCACGTCTTCGACGCTGACGCCGTAACGAGCGGCCTTTTCGATGTCGATGGAAATCTGCAGATAGCCTTTGCCCATCACCGGCGTGGCGATCACGTCCCGCGCGCCGTTAACCGGTTTGAGCGCGGTCTCGATTTCCTTGCCCACGCGGTCGATCAGTCCCAGGTTGGGTCCGAATACCTTGACGCCGATGTCGGTGCGCACTCCCGTCGACAGCATCTCGATGCGGTTGATGATTGGCTGCGTGAAGATATTCGTCCAGCCCGGCACTTGTAGAACTCTGCCGAACTCATCGTCCACGAGATCCCCCTTGGGACCGCTCTGCCGCGGCCAAAGAAATACCTGGCCGGCGAACGGCTTTTTGAGATCGTCCATGAGCGCGATGAATGGATCAGAGGCGCTCTGATCTCTCAATTTGCCGAGCTGGGCATCGAGCGCTTCTCTGGCAAAGCGGGCGGACTCCCGGCCCCGTGCTGCGCCGGAAAGCAGACCTGCGTTGTCCGCGGTTTTTATCAATTCCTCAAGTGTCAGCCAGGTGTAGGCTTCCACGCCGCGGTCGAAAAGTTCCCAGTTAACCTCTTTCATATTCTTAAGCCAGCGCGCCTCGCGCTCGGCGGTCACCGCTGCCAGCACTTCGCCCGGAAATGTTTTTGGGGACACGCCAACGGCTTGCCCCAGTTGCGTGAATAAGCGCTGAAGAGGACGCTCCTTGAGGGACAGGGCGGTGGCCGGGTCAGCGATAACCCCGACAGCATGAAGCCGCCGCGCCACCTCACCGCTGAGCCGGGTCACGTCTTCCAGCGCGGGATGCTTGGCCAGCGTCGCCCCGTAGTCCGCGGCAAGAGCCGCCTCCATGTCGCCGGCCATTTGTGTTGCGCTCGTTCCAGGAGAGTAATCAATGCGATGTGCCCTGCGCATGCGGCGCATGGCATCGGACACGGCAAAGTGCGTCAACTCCGGCCCAAGCGCACTTTCAAAGCTTTCGTAGCGACGCAGCGCCAGATCACGCATCACTTCATCGAACCTCTCCAGGGATTGTTGTGTTGCATTCACGAGCAGACTGTCACGGTCATCCTCGTGGGGCGCGTGCAGGACAAATCCCTCTTCTTCCAATGTTCGGAGGACGGCGCGCGTCTGGCGCGCCGCATCTGGGTAACGCAGCACACGTTTCGGCCAGAATTCCTTGGGTCGGAAGTTTACAAAGGTCTCTACCATATCAAGCGGGGCCGGGTCGGTTGGCGTATCGGCACGGCCGGCCTTGCCAACCACCGATTCGACCTCCGGGAAGCCGCGCAATAAGGCGTTTCGCGCCTTCAGATCGTCCGCGACCTGCGTAATACTTGCCCGCGGCACGGTGATCGGCATGTCGAGAGTGCTGCCTTCGTCAAGGGCTGGCATGAAGGACACGCCGATCCTTGGCCACTGGTAGGCGTACAAGGCAAGAAGTGCCAGACTCGCCAGGCTTGCAAATTGCCAATGAAAACCGCGAATCAGCAGACCCGTCAACCCGGTGACGAACGCCAGGACAACAAGGAAAAAGAGCTGATGCCAGGAAGCGCCGAGCCCGAAGAGTGCTTCGAGCGGGAAGAAGGCCGCCGCCGGCACGAGCAGCACGGCAAACCCCCACATGACCAGATTTCGTTTCGGCAGTGCCCAGGTAAGGACCGGCTTATAAATGTTGATGAAGCCGCGCACGATCAAATTGTCTTCCTCGCTCTTAAGCTTGCCCTTGACGAACGTCGGAATGAGCGCCGGCACCACGGTCACCGAGCTCAAGGCCACGCCGACTAGCGCGAAACTCTTCATAAACGCCAGCGGATGAAAGTACTTGCCCTCCCGGCCGCTCAGGGCGAAGACTGGGATAAAGGAAACGAGCATGATCAGGACGGAAAAAAAGATCGGCCGGCCAACGGTCCGACAAGCTCGGATGACGATGTCGCGCGTGTCCCCGGTTACTTTGCGCTCGCCAAAATGCTCCTTAAGCTGATGCGTGGCATTTTCCGTCATGACGATGGCCTGGTCGACAAGGATGCCGATCGAGATCGTCAGCCCGGCCAGCGACATGATGTTGGCCTGGATATCAATAACGTGAAGCCTGCGCAGCACCCACATAAGCAGGAACGAGAACAGAACCGAGAGCGGCAGCGTCACACAGATGACGAAAGCGCTGCGCACATGAAGCAGAATCACAAAGACCGCCAGGGCGGCGATGATCATTTCTTCCCACATGGCCCGTGTTAGCGTGTGAATCGCGCCGTGAATCAGCCGCGTGCGGTCGTAGGCCGGGACAATGCGCACCCCTTTCGGAAGTGCCGATTGCAGCTCCTGAATCTTTTCCTTCACGCGCTCGGTCACGGCCAGGGGGTTTTCTCCATAACGCATAAGCACGACGCCGCCCGTGACTTCGCTGCCGTCTTTTTCAAAGACGCTGCGCCGGAATTGCTGGCCGAGCTGGACGGAGGCCACGTTCTTCACCAGGAGCGGCGTCCCACCAGCCGAGCGTCTCACCACGGTGTTTTCCAAATCTTCCTTCCCCTTGACCCAGCCCACGAACCGCACCAGGTACTCGGCATTGTTCTTCTGCACCACGCCGCCGCCCGCGGCATAGTTGCTTTTGGCAACTGCCGCGTAAAGGTCGCCGAGTGTCAGGCCATAGGCGCGCAGCGCTTCCGGCTGAACGTCGATCTGGTACTCGAGCGGCGCGCCGCCCACGATCGCCACTTCGGAAACGCCGCGCGCCGAGTTGAGCTGCGGCACGATTTGGTATTTGTTCACGGCCCACAAACGCGCGGGATCTATGGGACTGCTTGCACTCGGCTCCACGGTGTACCAGAAAATCTGGCCGAGCGCCGTTGCATCCGCGGCCAGGCGCGGGGTGACGCCCTGGGGCAGCAACGAGCCGCCGCGAACCTCGTCGAGCTTTTCGAGGACACGCTGGCGGGCGAAGTAGAAGTCGATGCTGTCCTCAAAGATAATTGTGATCATCGAGAAGTTGAATTCGGACGATGAGCGAATGGTGCGCACCCCCGCCAGACCCTGCAGCTTGAGAGACAACGGGTAGGTCACCTGGTCTTCGATTTCATTGGGGCTTCGGCCCATCCAGTCGGTGAAGACGATGACCTGGTTCTCACTCAGGTCCGGAATCGCATCCACCGGCGTGTCCAGCACAGCGTACACGCCCCATAGTGCCAGTCCCGATGCGAAGATCAGGACCATGAAGCGGTTGCGAATGCAGTACTCGATGATGTTTTCGATCATGGCTGGCTCAATGCCTCTCGAGTTTAGTAATGACGTACCCGGACTTATCCTTCACGAGCTCGCCTTTTACCTGGTCGTCTGGCTTGATGCCGTCCAGGATATTGGCGTCTGCGACGTCGAAATCCATCGTCATGGCCTTCATGAGTCCGGGTATGTCCTCATGGTCCAGCCTGATCGCGGGCTTCTTTGGATCCACGTTCACGACCTTTCCCTTGATCTCGTAGCTCCTGGCGG
>Ga0206984_1032_pt1 | contig 11938 bp, 16 predicted proteins | sample Alteio_BWMinCont_16_FD_153491 | JGI IMG/M metagenome (GOLD analysis project Ga0206984, IMG submission 153491) | Enriched cells from forest soil in Barre Woods Harvard Forest LTER site, Petersham, Massachusetts, United States -... | ecosystem: Environmental > Terrestrial > Soil > Temperate forest >... | reverse complement strand
TCGCCGCGCGCATGATGCACGCAGGAAATCCGCCATTGTGCTGATCTATTCGCTCGATGTGGAGGTCAAGGATGAAGCTGCCGTGCTGAAGCGCTTTGCCAAGGACGTGCATGTAAAACCGGCGCCGAATATCGATTATCAGTTCGTGGCCCGTGCGCCTTCGACACTTTCCACGCGCCCGCTGGCCAAACGTCCACTCATAATAGGCGCGGGGCCGTGCGGGCTATTTGCCGCGCTGGTGCTGGCGCAGATGGGTTTCAGGCCGATCATCCTGGAGCGCGGCAAGGCGGTGCGCGAGCGCACCAAGGATACATGGCGGCTGTGGCGGCAATCCGTGCTCAATCCCGAATCCAACGTGCAGTACGGCGAAGGCGGCGCGGGTACGTTTTCCGACGGCAAGCTCTACAGCCAGATCAAGGATCCGCGCCATCTCGGCCGCAAGGTGTTAACCGAGTTCGTAAAGGCGGAAGCACCACCCGAAATCCTGACCGAAGCGCACCCGCATATCGGCACGTTCCGCCTGGTGAAGATGGTGGAGAACATGCGCGAAACCATAGAGTCGCTGGGCGGCGAATATCGCTTTGAAGCCCGCGTGACAGACCTCGATATTGAAACCGGCAATGACGGCGCGCGCCGCGTGCGGGGCGTGCAGCTTTCCAGCGGTGAGCATATCACTGCTGATCATGTCGTGCTCGCCATCGGCCACAGCGCGCGTGACACGTTTCAAATGCTGGAGGACCGCGGTGTTTATGTCGAGGCCAAGCCTTTCTCCGTTGGGTTTCGCATCGAACATCCGCAATCACTCATCGATGGTGCGCGCTTCGGCCCTAATGCGGGCAATCCCCTCCTGGGTGCGGCGGATTACAAGCTGGTGCATCACGCCTCGAATGGGCGTAACGTGTACAGCTTCTGCATGTGTCCGGGCGGCACCGTGGTCGCCGCAGCATCCGAGGAAGGGTGCGTCGTCACCAACGGCATGAGCCAGTATTCGCGCAATGAGCGCAACGCCAATGCAGGCATCGTTGTCGGCATCACGCCGGAAGATTATCCGGGCGGGCCGCTGGCGGGCATCGCGTTCCAGCGCAAATGGGAGTCAGCAGCATTCGTAGCCGGTGGGGGCACTTATGCCGCGCCTGCGCAGCGTGTGGGCGATTTCATCGCCGGAGTGCCAAGCGCATCACTCGGTACCGTCGTTCCTTCCTACAAGCCGGGCGTGACGCCGACCGATCTTTCCCCGTGCCTTCCCAATTACGCCATAGCTGCCATTCGCGAAGCACTCACTGCTTTCGGGCGCCAGATACGCGGTTTCGACATGGCAGATGCAGTGCTGACCGGCGTCGAAACACGCACCTCCTCGCCCATCCGCATCAAGCGCGGTGAAACGTTCCAGAGCCTGAACACGAAGGGGTTGTTTCCCGCCGGTGAGGGCGCCGGTTATGCGGGTGGCATTCTTTCGGCGGGTGTGGACGGCATTAAAATCGCCGAGGCGGTAGCAGAGAGTGTGCTGGCCGGCTGAATCGGATTAAACCCGGATCTAGATCGAAGTGCAACGCGTGTTGACCGGCCCGCAAAAACGGGCAAAATAAGCGCATGAGTTTAGTCGTGGTCACCTTTTATCATTTCTTTGACTTCTCACAGGCTGCGGAATGCCGCTTGCCGCTCTTGGCCGAGCTTAAACGCCTTTCCATCACTGGCACCATCCTGGTCGCGCCCGAGGGCATCAATGGTACTGTGGCGGGCAGCCGTGAAAACATAGATGCATTGTTGGCGCATATACGCGCGGAAATTACCCGTGCGCCGCTTACCCATAAGGAAAGCCGGTGCGCTGTGCCACCCTTCCGTCGCGCCAAGGTGCGGCTCAAAAAAGAAACCATTTCGCTTGGCGAACAAGTACTTATGCATCCTGCCGGGGAATATGTTGATGCAAAACGCTGGAACGCGCTATTGAACGACCCGGACACCATCGTGGTCGATGCGCGCAATGCGTATGAAATACATCTCGGCACATTTGAAGGTGCGCGCAATCCCCAGGTGCGTAATTTCAAGGAACTCCCGGCCTATGCCAGGAATGAACTCGGAGGGTTCAAACAACGCAAGATCGCTACGTTCTGCACCGGCGGCATTCGCTGCGAAAAATTTACCGCGTGGCTACGTGCCGAAGGCTTCGAACAAGTATTCCACCTGGAAGGAGGCATCCTGAAGTATTTGGAGGAAATCGCTCCCGGGGAAAGCAAATGGCAGGGTGAGTGTTATGTGTTCGATGCGCGCGTGGCCGTGGGGCATGGCCTGCAGCCCTCAAACAGCGCTACGCAATGCGATGCGTGCGGACGCGCGCTAACGCCGCAAGACCGCGCACATCCATTTTACAGCGCCGGTAGTTCCTGCCCGTTCTGCGATGGTAACGTGAGTTGCAAAAAATCCCGCCCGGCGGAGATGGGCAATAGCCAGTTATGAGCAAAGCCTTCACGAAAGAAACGGGAGGCGGAGATGGTAACGAGCCGGAAGAGCAGGATGCACTTCCGGCCAAGCTGAAGAATTATATGACGCCCCCGGGGTTCGCAGCATTGCAGGAGGAATTGCGCCGGTTGCTTTACGAGGAACGTCCAGAGGTCGTAAAAACCGTTTCCTGGGCGGCAGGAAACGGTGATCGCTCGGAGAATGGGGATTACATTTACGGCAAGAAGCGCCTGCGTGAAATTGATAAGCGCGTGCGCTACCTGAACAAGCGGCTGGAGACGGCGGAAGTGGTCGAACCAAGGCAGCAGAAGGCACCGGACCAGGTGTTCTTCGGTGCAACGGTGACCTACGCACACGCTGACGATACAGAGCATACCGTCACCTTGGTCGGCGTGGATGAAACGGATACTGCGGGAGGGCGGATCAGCTGGATTTCTCCGGTCGCCCGGGCATTGATGAAATCACGGGTGGGCGATTGCGTTGAATTGAGGACGCCGGCAGGAAGCAAGATGATCGAGGTGCTTATGATCAAGTATAAGCAGGCACCTGGCTAACCGCGGGATTTACTGCTTCCACCACACGTAGGTGATGTATGCCAGGCTAACCACGGCCACAAGAATGAGAATAAAAAGATAGCCGCTAAAAAAACCGTGCCAATACGTTCCAATCGCGATCCCTAAGGCTAACATTCCCCCTTTGAAAAGACCAGTCTGCCACCATTGCAACGTGAATGCCTTGAAGATATTCATACGTGTTCCCTTCTTCGCAAGATCATGCATGATTGGGCCGCGGAGTATGTACTAAAAAAATGCCGCCCAGGATTACTCACGGACGGCATTGGTCAAATGCTATTCGCTTTAGCGTGCCGACGGTACAAATTCCGTCTCAGGCGGCACGACAGTGGTGGTGGTGCGCGTCACGATAGTGGATACTTCGTCTGGGCAATCTTCACCGGGCGGACATACTTTGTCGACCACGGTCTTTTTAGTGGTCGTAGTCGTTTTTTCACCCTCGGCGACCTGGACATATACGGGCTTCGCCACTTCCGCCAGGTCATAATCGTTGACGATTACCCCGTCGATCTTATAGAGGATGCCGTTGCCCAGCATCATCTCGGAGAGCACATCATGCCCATCCGCAGTGTAGTCGTGTTTATATGGCTCGGCAACTGCAATGAAGCGGTGATTGATGCTATAGACGCCGCCCTGATGCTGCACAATCGTGTCTACGTAAGCTTCACCCGGCACGATATGATGACGGATAATCGCCGCTACTTCGTCTTTGCACTGCGCGGAATAGAAGCAGGGATATTTATCCGGGGCGATTCTGGCGAAGGCGGCGTTAGTGGGCGCGAACACAGTGTATGCCACGCCTTCATATAACTCATTTGCCACACCCGTATTCACCATTGCCTGGTAAAACTGCGAAAGATCCGGCCTGCTTTTAATGGCATTTTCAATCGTAGTGTTGTTTGCCTGGGCGGCAACAGCCGCCAAGCTCAACATACCCGCAAGGGTAATCGTGGTGAGAGCATATCGCATAACTTCTCCTTATGGTTTGCGTTGGCAGTATTATTTCCAGCTGAAATGCACATGCTCGGCCGTACCGCGGCCAATGGAGATGGCCTGTTTGCGGATTTGCCCGCCATGCTCGGCTTCCACCACGTAACGGCCCGGTGGCAGGAGGGCATAAAATATCGGCCCGGCATCGGTAGTGAGCAGCTCTTCGCCCTGACGGGTGCGGATGGTGAGGTTGGTGTCACCCACAAAAGCCCCGGAAACGCCGGCGCTCATCACATGCAGGTTATACTCATGCTCCACCGCCTTCAATGCATCGCGCTCCTCATCGCCAATGCCACCCGTAACGAAGGTGATATTACCCTCCCGCTGCAACGTGGGCATGCCAGACATATCATTTGCCCCGGCGGCCGATGCACACACCAGCACGGCGGCGGCAGGAAGAATGAAAAAATATTTCGGTGTCGGAATGTTCATAATGCCTCCTTAGTAGTTGTTAACCTGTACCTTACATGACGCATGCATAAAAATGCGATGCGTCTATCCGTGGCATGCATAAAAACACCGTTAAGACGGAGACTTACAACTTCTTTATGGTTTACCCCCCACAGCCGTATCGTTTCTTCACCTGCCTCCTGTCATGGTTCGAGAATGTTAAGCACATCCAACAGGAGAATCTCATGCAGTCATATGTTTCACGGCGGATAAGCAGATTGCTTCCCGGGCTTATGCTACTGGCAGCGGCCAACGTGGCCTATGCCGATAAGGACAGCCGCGATGCCGTGCATAACGACGGCGACAGCGTGGTGGTAAACAGCTTTGACAAATGTGTACGCACCAAGTGGTCTTCGGCCGACGATGAATGCCATCCCCCGACCCCCAAGCCAGCGCCGGTGGTGCAAGAGGCCCAGGCTGTCATCGGCCAGGAAGAGCGTACGGTGTATTTTGATTTTAACAAGACCGTACTGACGCCCGACTCGCAAACCAAGCTGAATAACCTTGCCGAAAAGTTGAAATCCGACAAACAGGTCAGGCAGGCCAGGGTATTTGGCTATGCCGACCGCATCGGCAAGGCCGGCTATAACCAGAAGCTCTCGGAAAAGCGCGCCGAGGTGGTAAGCAAATACCTGATCTCGCGTGGTTTCACCAATGCCCGCGTGACGGAAACGCGCTGGTTCGGCGCCGAACACCCCGCCACCAACTGCGCAGACACCCTCAAGCGTTCAAAATTAATCGAGTGCCTGCAGAAAGACCGCCGAGTGGAAGTCGAGATTGATTACACACCCGTAACAGCCAACCAGTAACTATCAACCCCAACCATAAGGAGAAGATCCATGTTTCACGCAACCACTTCCAAAGACGATAGCGTTCATGACCTGAAGAACGCTTCAAACGCCATACAGACCGGTGCCTATGAAGCAAGGACCGATCTGCGCTCTGCCGCTAATAAAGCAGGTCGCACGGTACGGAATTATATTGATACCGCATGCGATGAAGTATCGCACAGCACGGAAACCGTTACCACGCAAATCCGCGAGAATCCCGTGCAGTCCGCCGCAATAGCGCTCGGCGTGGGGTTTGTGCTCGGTGCTCTGTTTCGCCGCTAGGACAACCCGCATGACCCAGGCCGAAATACTGGTGCTCATTGCAACGCTCGGCCGGGACATGTACCGCCGCACAGTTATGCAGCGGATGGTATCGGGTACGGTGAAGGTGGCTGTGCTTGCCATCTTCGCCGCCCTGGTAGCGGGCGCGTCGCTTGTCACCACGCTCTATGCCGTGCAGCTGCATTTTGGAATGGAGTCACCCATGACGATATTAAACGTTAGTTTAATTGGCTGGCTGGTTACGGCAATCTTCATCGCCATCATCGTGGTGCACGCGCGTAGGCTGAAGCGGAAAGAATCGCCGCCGGAAATATACGTCAGGGAAATGGCAGATGCCTTTCTTCAGGGACTTTTGGAACCGTGAACAGGAGAATGTATGCAGCCCATAGCAAAGACCGAGAAAGCGCTGCGCGCCGTGCAGCGTATCGAAAAAGATATCGTGCAGGTGCTACAGCACGCGGAGCAAGTGCACGAGGCCGCTTAAATAATGTTATGCAAGGAGGTTGAGTCATGCGTACCCATCAATTTTCACCAGATGTTTCTGTCCTGTCTGCGATGACCGATCCCATCCCGCTACTAGACGATGAATTCGATCATGACGATCTCCTGCAGGCTTACGGCGAAGGAGTGATGGAGCAGGGCAGCATGTTGCATGCGCCCGCCCCCGACAATACAGAATCATGAAAGGATCCTTGCTATGGCAAACAACCTGATAAGTAGCAACCGGAACCTGCTGACACTGCTGATTGCGCTGCTTCTGGTGCTGGCCCTTTACTCCACGCTTACCATGCCGGACCGGCGCACCACCACCGAGCGCGTGGGCGATGCCATTCACGATCTGCCCAAAGGAATCGACAAAGCGCAGGAACAATTGAAAGACCGCACGCCAGCGCAGAAGCTTGGCGATTCGGTTAGGGATGCGGAGGATAATGCGCAGCGATCCACATCTCGCTGAAATTATCCCCGCATCCTGATCCCCATTACTATCATTACAGGAGATTGTTATGAAAAACCGTTTGCTCATTACCACGGCAATCGCCCTGGCCGGGTTCGCCATGAGCGACGCCATGTTTGCGGCTCCACCAACACCATTTCCGGACACTGCCAACGCATCCACGCCAGTGAAGGTGCGTGATCCGAAGATCGCCGCGGAACGCTTCGTGGAACATATCAACTATGCCCGCGTGGCACTGGCCATGCAGAACCCACAGGCCGCCGAGGACGAGATCGCGCATGCACGCCGCATGATGGCCATTATCCGGGGTGAACCCTCGAAAACCACGCTCATGCACATCGGCTCCGGCCGCGTGGTGTATGAACAGGATACCGACTATAAATACCACTACTACCCAATCGAGACCGGACCGGTAGAGATCAAGAAAATGAGTAAAGGCCCATTCTGGGCGAAGAAAGGCCTGGCGGTGACCGATGCTGAGATCGTCTATCTGACGCTCGACCTTACCACCACCAAGCCCGATCAGCACTTGAATGCCGCGGACGGCGCTATAAAAGCCGGCAAGCTGGACGATGCCGACAGGCAGCTGGCCGAGCTGACCGAGCAGGTGGTTTCGGTGGAGGATGCAGAAGCGATGCCGCTCGATCAGGCGCGCGATAATATCACGCTCGCCCGCGACTTTATCGCTACCAACAACTATGACGGTGCACGTTATGCGCTGGGCCATGCCGACGAAGCACTGGATGATGCGGAGAACGATAAACGCTTCAGCACCCATCGCCACGACATCCACCAGTTGCGCCACGAAGTCACGCAGCTGGAGCGCAACGTCGCCCGGAACGATCCATCGGCACTCAGCAAAGCCGATGCAAAGATGGCCCAGTGGTGGCACGAGCTGAAGAGTTGGGCGAAAACAGAGAAGCAGGAATACGCCCCGGCCAGGTAGGCAAGGAGTTGTCAGCATCTCCCGCTGCATGCGGGGATGGCCTAGAGCGCGTTTATTTTCGCCGCCAGGATAAAATCATTTTCCTGCAGGCCGCCGATGGCGTGTGTCCATAGCTTCAGCTTCACATAGCCCCAGCCAAAGGCGATATCAGGGTGGTGGGCCTGTGCTTGTGCCAATGCAGCGACCTTACCGGCAAACGCATAGGCGGCGTCAAAATCGGCGAAAGTATATTTACGAAAAATCGCTTTTCCACCATGCGCCAGCGCCCAGCCGGGAGTTTGCGCAAGCAAATCGCTGGCGCTTTTCAGCGGCAACGGGGATACGTGTCCCTGGCAGGGAGTGCAGTTCTTGTCGGCAAGCATACAGCGCTTCCCTTGAGAAGGGGCCTATTTGCCGGCAGGCTTCGGTGTGCTCTGCCCGTAATTTGAGCCGGCCGGTGGTTTTGCGGGGGCAGCTTTTTTTGGCTTCTTGGCTTCCCTGTTCGACTTTTTCTGTCCTTTGGCCATGATACTCTCCATGTATGTTTAGCAGCGTTATTATGAGCGCATTCATCAGCAATGTCACGCACCCAGCGTAACAGCAAGTTTGTAATCCCCGTATACAGGGTTTTGTCTGCGCACTCTAAAATGTACACCGTCCAATGCGATCGGCTTTCTTTCTTGATCATCTATATACATTCATGGCAGCCGGGTTTATAGTCAGCCGCCTGCGTTCATTCATACTCTTTGGGATACACAATGTCTTTAACGACTGAACTGACCATTTATGAAGCTGCGGAAATGCCTGATGACAACGGCAAGGCGACCGGCGCCTATAAGCTGATCCGCAAGTCCTTGGAAGCAGGAGCGCCTTACCTGCTTTCCTGCGACCACACGCATGCTACCGCTACAGAGGCACTTGCCTGCAGTTACTTCAGGGACAAAAAGACCAGCCGTTCCCTGTCGCCTTTGAACGCGCTGGCTTAATTCCCCGCCGGAATCCATCCGTTATAACGGCGGGTTGGCGCTACGGCCGGTGATCAGGCTGTAAATCAGGCTGGCGATAAACAGCAGTACAAAAATACCGGCCAGGAACCGGGCGATGCTGGCAAAATCGCCAGCCAGGCCTGCAAAACCGAATACCGCGGCGATCACGGCCATCAGAAAAAACGTAACGATGTAGCTTAACATAACATACTCCTTGGTTGGTATTTTCAGGCGGTGTGCGTAAGTTCCACCTGCATGACGTCGGTGCGGCAGCTGACAAACGAGGCGATGCAGCTGGCCAGGTAAAACCGCCACAGGCGGATGAACGGTTCGTCGTAGCCCTGCTGTTTTACCCTCGGTAGGTTGGATTCAAAGCGTTCCAGCCAGAGCCGCAGCGTGCGGGTATAATCCTGCCCGAAGCTGAATATCTCGCGGCAGCTAAGCCCCGCCTTGGCCGCCGCGGCGCGAAACCGTGTTTTAGAGGGCAGCAGGCCGCCGGGGAAAATATAATACTCAATGAACCCATAATGGTTATGCAGCGATTCAAACAGGCGGTCATCGAGCGTGATGCTCTGGATCATTGCATTGCCGCCCGGCTTGAGGTGCTCCCTGATCGTATCGAAATAAACCGGCCAAAACTTCTCACCCACATGCTCGAACATGCCGATGGAGACAATGTGGTCGAACATACCCGCCACTTTGCGGTAATCCATCTGCTGAATGCTGACGAGATGGCTGCACCCTGCCCGCTCCAGCCGCTCTTGCGCATATGCACTCTGCGCTTCTGAAATGGTGAGTGCGGTAACGCGCAGGCCCGCGCGCGCCGCCTCTTCCGCAAATCCGCCCCAGCCGCAGCCGATGTCCAGCACATGCTCGCCGGGCACAGCGTTCAGTTTTTTGAGTATACGCCGGTGCTTGGCTTTCTGAGCTTCTTCCAGCGTGCGGGTGGAGTCACCCTCGAACAGGCCGCAGGAATACGTCATGCCCTTGTCCAGCCAGAGCGCATAAAAATCATTTCCTAAATCGTAATGCGCCATGATGTTGCGGCGACTGCCGCTCACCGTATTGGAATGCAGCCACTCGCGCACGCGCATCCACAGTGCGTACCACGGGCGTCCGTAAAAAAAGCGCTCCAGCACCGGCGCGTTCATCAGCGCGAAGGTGAGCATGGCGGGCAGGTCACGGCTGTCCCAGCGACCATCGATATAGCTGTCGACAAACCCCATTTCGCCGCGCGAAACACCTTCGTCCAGCACCGACCAGTCAGAAAGCTGCATATGCGCCAATGGCCCGTGCTCAAGGCCGAGGAACATCAACTGCTCACCTTCCGGGGTGGTCATGGTAAGCTGCCCGAACTCCGTGTTCTGCAATGCAGCCAGCAACGGGTGACGCAGGCGTTTCTTTTCAATGGCGGCCACCGGCCAGACGGATGTGTTTTCTGCAAGCGTAGCGGTATTCATGAGATGCTCCTCACTCTTTAAAGCAAACCGCGGAAGTCGGGGGAGGCTTCTCCGGTTTTAACGAAACAACCCTAGCCACTCGCGCATTAAGTCACGATTGGAAGGCACCTGCCGCCTTATAAAAGGTGCATAAAGGTGTGCTGGCCCCGGTTTCGCCTTTCCGCAGGCTGGTGTTTGCAAAAATTCCCTGTATTTTCTCGGCATAACAGGGAATATTGCGCGCTAGCTGGCTTCTGCCGGCCATAGATTCGGCCACAGATAATGAGTAAAACTTGCCCGAGCGCGTTTTAATAGGGCTGGAAGATGTGTTCCTCACTTTCGGCGGCAAGCCGTTGTTTGAGAACCTGCGCATGCATATCAGCGAAGGCGATAAAATCTGCTTAGTGGGCAAGAACGGCGCCGGCAAAACCACGCTGATGCGTATCATCATGGGCGAATTGGAGCTGGACGGCGGCACGCGGTTCGCCCTGCCGGGAATCACCATTGGCTACCTCGCGCAGACGGTACGGCATGCGCCGGGCGAAAACGTACATGCGTTCGTGCTCTCCGGCCTCACCGCCGCCGACCGCACAGAAGCCAAGCACCACCTCGCAGACATGGTAATGGCACCGCTGGACCTAGCGCCCGGCGCGGTCATGGATACGTTCTCGGGCGGGCAGTTGCGGCGGGCGGCGCTGGCACGCTCGCTCATCGCCGAGCCAGATTTGCTGCTGCTCGATGAACCGACCAACCACCTGGACCTCACCGCCATCGAGTGGCTGGAACAATACCTCGCGGCCTACCGCGGCGCGCTGGTGTGCGTCAGCCATGACCGCGCCTTCCTCACCGCCATCTCGCGCAAAGTGTTCTGGATCGACCACGGCGCCATCCGCATTTGCCCCGCCGGGTACAAAGGGTTTGAAGACTGGGCGGAAATGATGATCGAGCAGGAAGCCCGCGCACTCAAGAACATGCAGAAAAAGCTGGCTGCCGAGGTGGACTGGACGCAGGGCGGCGTATCCGGCCGCCGCAAGCGCAACCAGCGCCGCCTGGCCGAGCTGCACCGCCTGCGCGAAAAACTCAAGGCCGACAAGGCCGCCCATAGCAAACGCATGCAGGCCATCGAAATGGAAACGCTGGCGCCCACGCAAGCCTCCAAGGTCATCGTGGAATTCAAGCATGTGCACAAATCCTTCGAACGCGAAGGCGGGCCGCTGCCGATCCTGAAAGATTTCAACCTGCGCATCCTGCGCGGCGACCGCATCGGCATTCTGGGCAAAAATGGTTCCGGTAAATCCACCTTCATCAAACTGCTGACCGGCGAAATCGAGCCGGATAAGGGTACCGTCAAACGCGGCAAAACCGTCGAAATCGCCTATTTCGACCAGAACCGCAGCGAACTCAACCCCGACAAAACGCTCTGGGATACGCTCTGCGCCGACGGCGGAGACTACGTATTTCTCGGCCACGCCAAGGAGCGTTCCGTGCACGTCTGCGGCTATTTAAAGAGCTTCCTGTTCGATCCTAAAATGGCCCGTGACCGGGTAAGCACGCTCTCGGGCGGGCAGCAGAACCGCCTTATGCTCGCCAAGCTGCTCGCCAACCCCGGCAACGTACTCATCCTCGATGAACCCACCAATGACCTCGATATGGACACGCTCGATATGCTGCAGGAACTGCTCTCCGACTATCAGGGAACGCTCTTGGTGGTCAGCCACGACCGCGACTTCCTCGACCGCACGGTCACCGAGGTGCTGGCCTTCGAGGGCGGCGGCGTGGTGGAGGGTTACATTGGCGGCCATACCGATTACCAGGCCATAAAACGCAAGCAACGTCAGAAGGAAACGAAAAAATCCGCCACGCCCATGGCTTCGCTACCGCAAGCAAGCAGGCCACAGCAGCCGCTTTCAGGCAAGCAAAAGCACGAACTGGAGAAGCTCCCGGCCCACATTGCCGCGCTCGAAAAAGAGCTGGGCGACCTACGCGAAACCCTGCGCGACCCTGAGCTTTACGTCAAAAACCATGGCATCTTTGACCGTGCTACCCGCCGCT
>Ga0206984_1028_pt1 | contig 12353 bp, 9 predicted proteins | sample Alteio_BWMinCont_16_FD_153491 | JGI IMG/M metagenome (GOLD analysis project Ga0206984, IMG submission 153491) | Enriched cells from forest soil in Barre Woods Harvard Forest LTER site, Petersham, Massachusetts, United States -... | ecosystem: Environmental > Terrestrial > Soil > Temperate forest >... | reverse complement strand
GTGCGTAGTTCGGACGTGCCTTTTCGGAGAATCGCGTCGGCCACGCCGCAGGCGCCGCGAAATCCGGTGACGATACCGCCGACGGTGGAAACTTTCACCTGGGCCGCGGCGTCGCCTACCAGATAGACCTCGCCGTTGCCGACGGTGCGTTGCACGGGTACCCACCGGTTGTAAACGGGAATGCGCGCGCCCTGCCATTCCAGCGGCTCGAGACCTTTCTTTTCCAGGAAACGGTCGAAGAGAAGTTTGGTAGCGCGGCCGTGCTCTCCGATGACGCCGACAGCGGCGCGTTCCCCAGATTCGGGGATCATCCAGTAAAAATAAGGCGTATCGTCGGGGACGAACCAGACGCGCGTGGTGTCCGGCGGACAATCTTTTGGAAGCTTCACAACGGCCTGGACGAGTGGAACGGTTTCGACGGGCGGCCAGCCGGCGGCCCTGGCGACGCGGCTCGCGGCGCCATCCGCGCCCACGACGCTCGCGGCGTGTAACTCTTCGCGCTTGCCGCCCTGGTCCACCTGGACGTGGAGGCCTTTTGCGTTCGGGGACAGATCAAGAAACCGCGTGTCGTAGCGGAGCTTTGCCCCGGCAAGAGCGGCTTCTTCGGCCAGCGAGCGAATGAGGCGCGAGCGTTCAATGATCAGGTCAGGCTGTTTGAGCGTAACTTGCGCGGAGCGGCCGTCGGTGAACAATTCGAAGCGGCGAATTTCATTCAGGATGCTGGAGCGCGCGGCGGAGCTGATCTGGTTTTTGAAATAGTCGGTGACGATCAGGGTGCGCGGCGCGGGATCGGGGGTCGCTTTCGATTCCAGCACGCTGACGCGGCGTCCGCCACGGGCAACGCGCGCGGCAGTGTAGAGCCCGGCCGCCAACTGATAAAAGGAGACACGCAAGTGCGATTGACGGTAATCGGGTGTGGCTACGTGGGACTGGTAACGGGTGCATGCCTGGCAGCCGCGGGTCACGAGGTTTTCTGCACGGACATCGACGAGAATCGCATTGACCAGCTGAAAGCCGGCAAAGTTCCGATCTACGAGGAACATCTCGACGAGGTCCTCCAGCGCGCTGTCCGGGAAAAGAAAATCAGCTACACTTCCGATGCCGGCGAAGCCATACGCGCCGGTGAAGTCATCTTCATCTGCGTTGGCACTCCGCCCAAGGATTCCGGCGAAGCTGATCTCTCCGCCATCGACCACGTCGCCCGCCAAGTGGCCACGGAAGCGCGCAGCCCCAAACTCGTGGTGGAAAAAAGCACCGTTCCGGCCTTAACCGGCGTCCAGCTGCAGAAGGCGCTTGCCGCCTATTCCCCGGATGGCGGCATCAAGTTTCAGGTCGCCTCGAATCCCGAGTTTCTTCGCGAAGGCACTGCCGTGGCGGACTTCTTTCACCCGGACCGCATCGTCGTCGGCGTCGAGGACGAAAAAAGCGCCGCGACCCTCCGCGAGATCTACAGCCCCATCCTCGAGAAGAAATTTCATTGCCCGGTCCACGCCGGCAAGTGCCCGGGCGGTTCCAGCGGCGAGCTCCTGGTTACCACCATCAGCAGCGCCGAACTCATCAAGCACGCCTCCAACTCTTTCCTCGCCCTCAAAATCAGTTACGCCAACGTTATCGCCGACCTCTGCGAGCGCATCGGCGCCGACGTCGAGGAAGTCACCCACGCAATGGGCCTCGACCCCCGCATCGGCGCGCAATTCCTCAAGGCCGGCCTCGGCTTCGGCGGCTTCTGTTTTCCGAAGGACATTCAGGCCTTCATTCATCTTTCCGCCGCGGTAGGCGTCGAGTTCGACATGTTGAAAGCCGCCGAACGCGTCAACAAGCAGCGCATTGACCGGTTCTTCGACAAAGTGCACAAGGCACTCTGGGTGGTCCGTGGCAAGCGCGTTGCTGTCCTCGGGTTGGCCTTCAAAGCGAATACCGACGACATCCGTTTTGCCCCCGCCCTCGAAGTGGTTCGCCGCCTGCTCGAAGAAGGCGCGCAGGTGCATGCCACCGATCCGCAGGCCATCGCAAGGACAAAACATTTCTTTCCAAATGTTTCCTATTTCGATGATCCATATGAGGCCCTGAAAGGTGCTGACGCTGCGTTGGTCTGCACGGAATGGCCCGTTTTCCGGAATCTCGATTGGGAAAAGGCTGGCCACCTGATGAGCCGCCGCCTGGTCATCGACGGCAGGAATTTGTATGATCTCAGGAAAATGCAATCGCTCGGTTTCGATTACTACTGCTTCGGCCGCTCCTGATCGTTTTACTCACGTCAAAAACAGCTTGTCATCTGAGGGGGAGCCGTTTGCGCCGCGAAGGATCTCAACTGATCCTGCTCGCACGAGTTTAACGTAGAGGAACAGCCGCTAACGCGCGTGCATCATCTTTGCATACTCCCCTTTGAAATACTTCAGCGTGTGCCGCAAACCTTCTTCCAGGCTCACTTTCGGCTCCCACCCAAGCAGTCTCTTCGCCTTGGAAATGTCCGGCCGCCGCTGCTTGGGATCATCCTCCGGCAGCGGTTCATAAACGATCTTCGGCGCGTTGGGAATCTCCGCCCGGATACGTTCCGCAAATTCCAGAATTGTCAGCTCCACCGGATTCCCGATGTTGGTTGGAAAGCGCTCGTTCGACTGGCTGAGCCGGAATATCCCGTCAATCAAATCCGAAACGTAGCAGAAACTCCGCGTTTGCTTTCCTTCCCCATACACCGTGATGGGTTGCCCGCTCAGCGCCTGGTACACGAAATTCGGCAGCGCACGGCCGTCGTTCAAGCGCATCCGCGGCCCATATGTGTTGAAGATCCGCACGATGCGCGTGTCTGCGTGACGATGCCGGTGGTAAGCCATGGTCGTCGCTTCGGCAAAACGCTTTGCTTCGTCGTAAACGCTCCGCGGCCCCACCGGATTCACCCGGCCCCAATACGATTCGCTTTGCGGGGAAACCTCCGGATCTCCATAGCACTCGCTGGTCGAGGCCAACAGGTACTTCGCCTTCTTCTCCAGCGCTAAATCCAGCGTGTGCATCGTCGCAATCGAGCCGACCTTCAGCGTCTCAATTGGATATTTCAGATAGTCCGGCGGGCTGGCGGGCGACGCTAAATGAAATACGTAATTCACCTCTCCCGCCAGGCGAAGCGGCTCGCTCACATCCTTTTTCTCGTACCGGAATTTCGCGTTTCCGCCCAGGTGGGCGATGTTCGCTTCGCTGCCGGTGATCAGATTGTCCAGCGCCAGTACTTCCCAACCTTCCGCCAGCAGCCGGTCACACAAATGCGACCCCAGAAATCCTGCTCCGCCCGTGACCACCGCTCTCATCCCGCCTCCGTGGTGCGCAAGAACCGTAAGTTTAGCGTGCTGCGTGAACCTTTGGCCAATCCAATTCTTCCGTTTGCAACCGCAAGCTTCCGCGAATTAGCATGAAACCGCGCAATTTTTCAGTTTGCTGCGTATAATTTCTCTATCGGAATGATCTTCGCCACCATTTTGCCCGATGCCGAGGCCCGCAAGCCCCGCCTCTGGCTTTCGATCCTCGGTTCGCTCTTCTTTCTGCTCCTTCTCGCCTTCCTGAACCTGGGTCGCTGGCTGGACAAGGAAGATCCCCCTCAAAAAGCCGCCGCCATCGCCGTCCTCAGCGGCCGCATGCCTTCCCGCGCGCTCGAAGCCGCGCGCCTCTACAACCAGGGCTATGCGCCGCAGGTCTGGCTCTCTTATTCCGTGGAACCCGGCGCCACGCTGGAAAAACTTTCCGTTCCTTACGCCGGCGAAGAATTTTACGACCGCTTGCTGCTGCTCCATGAGGGCGTTCCGGACAGCGCCATCCACATTCTTGCACCGCCGATCGTAAACACCGCCGATGAAATGCGCACCTTTGGGCAAGCGCTTCGCAAGGAAAATCTGCATCGCATCATCATCGTCACCTCAAAAGCCCACGCCCGGCGCGCGTCCGTCCTGTGGAAACATCTCGCCGTGAAAGACGGCGAGGCAATCGTTCGCGGCGCTTCCGGTGACGGCTACGATCCCGCTCACTGGTGGCGAAGCACCGGCGACGCTCTCGACGTGGTACGCGAAATCCTTGGTTTGTTAAACGCTTGGGCCGGCCTTCCCTTGCAACCGGCCAAATCCTGACGCTGGAAATTCTCAGAAAAAGAAAAATCGCTTTTTCTTGTGCCGCCCCACATTCGCCGCAACTTCAGGCACATAGGGCAATGGTGCGCCCCCAAATGCCGCCTTCGGGTTTTCCACCAGCAGCGCTTCGGCCAGTTCCGCACCGCATTCTTTTGCGATTGCCTCGTACGCAAATCGCAATTTCACCGGGCGCCGCGCCGTGTTGTGGCCATCGCTGGCCACAAAATGAACCAGGCCCTGGTCAATCCAGGCCCACGCATCCTGCTGTGCTCCCGGCCCGAACACTCCCGAAAGCGAACCCGCGGTCACTTGCACATAGCAACCTAATCGCACCCAGCCGAGTACCCGCTCCGGCTGAGAGCGCAGAATCGCATTGCGTTCCGGATGTGTGATGATCGGCCGCAAACCCATCAGGTGCAGCTCGTGCAGCGTCTGATCCATGGACTGTGGAATCGAAAACTCGTTGAACTCCACCAGCAGGTAATCTTTCTGGTTGATGCAATAAGGCGTCGCATCATCCTTCAGCGCCAGCAGATTCTCAGGATTCAGGTGGAAATCGCAGCCTGTCGCGATCGCCAGGCGTCCGTCGAGCAGGCTTTGCAGTTCCTCCCGCGCCGCCCGCACCTTCGCGTAATCAAAGTGATATTGCGTGCTCGCGTGTGGAGTTCCCACCACACACGTGATGCCGTCCTGGATGGCGTCGCCCGCCATCGCCAATGAATCTTCGATTGTCTGTGCCCCGTCGTCGATTCCCGGCAGGATGTGGCAGTGTAGATCAACCATGTGTACGTAGTATGCGTCATCCGCGCCAAGCGGAAAAGGCTTGCCAGCCTCCCAGCACAAACATCAACCCGGCGAACACTTCGGCCATCCGGCGCGGGTTTAATCGCCTGGCCAACATTCCGCCCAGAATTCCGCCAATAAATACACCCGGTATCAGCAGCACGCCCGTGTGCAAATCCACGTAGCCCGCTTTCCAATAAGCCAGGAACGCCAGAAATCCCGTCGGTGGAATCAGCGCGATCAAGCTTGTTCCCTGCGCTCGGTGCTGGCTGAATCCAAACAGCAGGCTCAGCAGCGGCACCAGCAACACTCCGCCGCCGATTCCCACCATTCCTGCCGCAACTCCGCAAAACGCGGCCGTGCACAAAATTCCAAGGGCACGCAGCGGCTTTCCCCCTGGGGAACCTGCATCCGCTGCATCCGGTACATTCAACGCACGCGTCTTTCGCCACAGCAAAATCGCCGACATCATCAGGAAGCAGCCAAAAATCGCCTTCAGCACGTTCGACGGCATTGGCACGGCCATCTTTCCGCCGCCATATCCGCCGATCAGGAATCCCAGCGCGCAATAAATCCCCGCCCGCAGATCCACCTGCCCGTTTTTCCAATATTCCCGCAGCGCCCCCAGCCCGATCGGCGGCAACAGAATGAGGAGCGAAGTCCCCTGCGCCATGTGCTGGTCGTAGCGCAGCAAATACACCAGCGCCGGCACCAGCACCACGCCGCCTCCGATGCCCAGCAACCCCACCAGCACCCCAACGGTAAGGCTCAGCAAAACAATAAGCGCAATTGTCATCGTTTCATTGGTTGGCAACACCCAATCGCCCACAAGTTTGTGCGCCGCCTATCTTGCCCTCTTCTCCACTGGCTTGGCAATCCGCTTCCACACACTGTGCTCCTGCCAATCCATGAATTTCCAGCGAACTTCTCTTCTGCCATTCTAGAGATTTCCGGGATGCTGCTATATTAAGAGAGCATTTTGGCCCTCCAGCCCTCGGGCCGTCATCATTTTCATAACGATCAGGAGATTGTGTCCCCTCATGGCAACGGATAGACGACCCGAGTTCTTCAAAGGCGGCCAGCTCAAAGTCGCCATCATTGGCTGTGGCTACGTTGGTCTCCCTCTCGCCCTCCGCTTTGCCGAAGCCGGCCACAAGGTTACTGGATTTGACACTGATCCCCGAAAAGGTGCGCCTGCTGAATGCCGGACGTTCCTACATCGAACACATCCCGCAAACGAAAATCCAGCAGTTCGTGAATAGCCGTCATTTCAATGCCGCCACCGATTTCTCCAAGCTTGCGGAAGTCGATGTCATTATCATTTGTGTCCCCACGCCGCTGAACGAATACCGCGAACCGGACCTGAGCTACGTGGAGAACACCGCGAACGCCATTCAGCCGCATCTTGTCCGCGGGCAACTGGTGGTTCTTGAATCCACCACCTATCCCGGCACTACCGAGGAACTCGTTCTGCCGATTCTTGAAAAAGGCGGCCTGCGCTGCCCCATCGCTTCCGGCCCCGAAAACGAAAACTTGCCCCTCGATTTCTTCCTCGCGTTTTCCCCAGAGCGCGAAGACCCCGGCAACAGGCAGTACGGCCTGGCGCAGATTCCCAAAGTTGTCGGCGGCGTCAATCCTCCCAGCAGCCGCGCGGCTCTCTCTCTCTACGGGCAAGTCGTTGCGCGCGTCGTTCCCGTCAGCTCCACCCGCGCGGCGGAAATGACCAAGTTGCTGGAAAACATTTTTCGCTGCGTCAACATCGCCCTGGTCAACGAACTGAAACTCCTATGCCTCCGCATGGGCGTCGATGTCTGGGAAGTGATCGACGCCGCTTCTACCAAGCCCTTCGGCTTCATGCCGTTTTATCCGGGCCCCGGCCTCGGCGGCCACTGCATCCCGGTGGACCCGTTCTATCTTTCCTGGAAAGCTCGCGAATACGATTTCTCCACGCGTTTCATCGAACTTGCCGGCGAAATTAACACCTCCATGCCCTACCACGTGGTGGATTCCGTTACCGAAGCCCTGAATATGCACAAGAAAAGCCTCAGCGGCTCCAGGATCCTCGTCCTCGGCGTAGCCTACAAGAAAGATGTGGACGACTTGCGCGAATCCCCGACCCTGAAAATTATGGAAATTCTCAAAAAACGCGGCGCCAATTTTGATTACAACGATCCCTTTTTCCCGCAACTTCACAAGATGCGCCACTACGACTACTCGAACATGAAATCCGTGCCCTTGAATGCGGACACGCTCGGCAAGTACGACGCCGTCCTGATCGCCACCGATCACTCCAGTTACGATTACGGCGCCATCGTGGATGCCTCGAAACTCGTGATTGACACACGCAACGCCACCCGCCGCGTGATTCGTCACCGCGCCAAAATCGTTCTTTGTTAGGAAATGTGGCGGCCCCGAGCCGGTCGGGGCCAACTTTTGAGTGCGAAAGCGAAGCTTTCGCTTTTACGAATTCCGCCCCTTCACCGAATCTATGCCGCAGCCATACACTCGCCTTCGACTGCGCTCGCCCTGCCTACCTCGCCTTCACCAACTCCACCCGCGCCGTCGCCACCGGCAACACCGCCTCCATCAGCACCGGCAATTTCTCCGCCCCATCCGCCAGGTAAAGCAAGAAATGCGCGTCCTTCATCTCCACGCCATTCTCCATCACGTGAATCTCAATCTTCGTGGTCGTATATTTTCCCGCGCCCACCGTCACACTCTGCGATTTCCCCACCAATACGGCCCGCACGTCATATAGTTTGTGCCCGTCATACACCGGCGACTTCACTTCCCTCGTCGTGCTCCAATCCACACTCCTTAAATACATCAGCATCCCGATCGGATCCCGCGTCCCCGGCAACACGCGCGCCGCAACCTCGTCCGCCGGCGCCGGTTCCTTGCTCGACGCCGTCATCCGCTCCACCGTGTCCACTTTCTGTCCCCGCTCGTTCAGGTGCATCTCATATCTCAAGCTCGCCAGATTCGTAATCTCGCTGTAGGAATCAAACTCGTCATCCAGCTCGAACACCATCCGGTACGGATTCTCCGTATGCGCGAACGCCTGTATGTGCCACGCATCCTTGCCCGCGACATTCCGCCGCTCGCCCACCTTCACACGTAAATTCGCCACCGTGCTGTTCAGCTTTGGCACATTCGCGATGAAGTCCAGCGTCTCCCCGCTCCGCGGTTGAAATCCCAACGCCGCGCCACTCGCCCCCTTAACCCCACCCGGCGAAATCACCTCCGGCCTGCCAGCAGACGCACCCCCAGCGGGTTCCGATTCGTGCGGAGTCGCGTTGGATATTTCCCCTGGAAATAACGTCTTCGGCCTGGTTGCTTCATACCGCTGAAATGTCCAAACGCCGGCGACAGCCAGCGCGGCCACAATCATCAGCCCCACCACAAGTCTCTTGCCCATAATGTTTGTGCGACGCTCCCGATTTTCCGCGTTTCCGTATGCCTCTCCCATCGTACAATAAGATGAGTTTTGCGGTAGGAGGCGGATCGCATGCGCTACCTGGTTACGGGCGGCGCCGGATTTATCGGCTCGAACACAGTGGACGAACTCGTGCGCCGCGGCCACGGGGTCGTCGTTCTCGATGATCTCTCTTCCGGCAAGGAAGACAACCTGGCCGAAGTGCGCAGCAAAATCACTTTCATGAAGGGTTCGATCACCGACATCGAAGTCGTGCAGAAGGCCATGGTCCAGGCCGATTACGTCATTCACCTCGCCGCCCGCACTTCCGTCCCGCGCTCCGTCAAGGATCCCGTTGACACCAATCGCATCAACGTCGACGGTACACTGAATGTCCTCGTCGCCGCCCGCGACAACAAGGTAAAGCGTATCGTCTTCGCCGCCTCTTCCTCCGCTTACGGCGACACTCCCACCCTTCCCAAATCCGAAGACATGCAGCCGGTTCCCATCTCTCCCTACGGCGTCTCCAAATACGTCGGCGAACTCTACGCCCAGACCTTTGGCCGCTGTTACGGCCTCGAAAATGTCTGCTTGCGCTACTTCAATATCTTCGGCCCGCGCCAGGATCCCGACTCTCCCTACTCCGGTGTGCTCTCCCGTTTCTCCACCGCTTTTCTCGATTCCACTCCTCCTGTTGTCTTTGGCGACGGCGAGCAAACCCGCGACTTCACCTATGTCGAAAACGCCGTGCAGGCCAATGTCCTCGCCTGCGAAGCCCCCAGCGCCTCTGGCCGTACCTTCAACGTCGGCACAGGCCATGCCGTTTCTCTCAACCAGGTCCTCCAAATGCTCCAGAAAGCCTCCGGCAAAACATTGGAGACAAAATACGAACCGGCTCGCGAAGGCGACATCCGCGATTCCCTCGCCGACATCCGCCTCGCCAAGGAATTCCTCGCTTACGAGCCGACCGTCCTTTTCGAAGAAGGCCTCGAGCGCACCTTCGCCTGGTATCAGTCGCACCACACTGCAAAGGACGTAGCCAGCTAGCCCTCAGTCGCTCGCCCTCCCGCCTACATCCGCCTTTATTTCCTCCTTCGCTACAATTCCGGCGAACCGCATGCTAGGCTAGCATTTCATTTTCATGGACTGATTCGCCGCGTGAACCTTTTCCTTTCCATTCCCGCTACGGGACAACGATTCCGATTCTGCTCGTTCCTTCTCGTTTTCACTCTTTTGGCCTCTCCGGTTTTCTCGCAGCAAATCCCCGCCCAACCGCCGCCCGGCAGTATCGCCGAAATCACCGCGAAGGGCGCGCAACGCCGCGTCGGCACCATGTATATCGCCGACGACGACGTGGACATCACCTATGGCGGCATGCGCCTCCGCGCCGATCACGTCGAATACGACGACTCCACTTCCCAGGTCATCGCGCGCGGCCACATCATCTTCGACTTTGAAACGCAACATCTCGAAGCCGACGAAGCCAACTACAACGTCGCCACCGGCCGAGGCACCTTCAAAAAAGTCCGGGGCTTCCTGAAACTCGAGCGCCGCCCCAATCCCCGCCTCCTCGTCTCCCGCAATCCTCTCTACTTCGAAGCCGAAGAAGTCGACCGCCTCTCCGAGCAGGTCTACGTCATCAAGCACTCCTGGATCACCATCTGCGATCCGCAGCAACCCACCTGGCAGTTTTACGCGCCCCACGCCAAAATCACCATCCAGCGCCATGTTGCAATGCTCAATTCCAATTTCCGCCTCTTCCGCGTGCCGCTAATCTGGCTGCCTTACGCGACCGCTCCCGCCGGCGAGCACATTCGCGAATCCGGATTCCTGCTCCCCCTGATCGGGAACAGCAATCAAAAAGGATTCGTGTTTGGCGACGCCTTTTACTGGGCCCCGCGCACCTGGTTCGACACCACCCTCGGCTTCGACTATTTCAGCCGGCGCGGCACCGCGCAACGCGCCGAAGTCCGCGCCCGCCCCTTCGAAAATACCTCCATTCACTACGACTATTTCGGCGTGATCGACCGTGGCATTCCGCAAACCAGCGGCCCGCCAATCAAGCAGGGTGGGCACCAGCAAACTCTCGAGGTCCAGTCCCTCTGGCATCACGGCTGGCGCTTCGTCGCCGACGTCAACGAACTTTCTTCTCTCACCTTCCGCCTCGCTTTTTCCGATACCTATGGCGACTCCATCAATTCGGAAATCCGGAGTTCCGTCTTCCTGACCAATAATTTTCGCGGCTTCAGCTTCAACGTCGCCAGCCTCAGCGATCGCAGCTATCTGGAGCTCAGCCCACCCAACAGTGTCTATCTCCGCAGCGAACCTGAAGCGCGTTTCGGCTCCGTCGAACAGGCTCCCTGGCAAAAATTTCCCGTCTATTTCTCCTTCGATTCTTTCGCCGGAGCGGTTCATCGCGAAGACCAGTTCCTCGATACGCCGAATTTCGTCGCGCGCACCGAATTTTCGCCCAAGGTCACCATTCCCCTGCATTTCCGCGACTGGTTCGGACTTACCGCCTCCGCCGCTTTTCGCACCACTTATTACGGCGATTCCCTCAACGCCAATTCCGTGCTCACGGGCGATTCCCTTACCCGCAACACCGGTGAATTTGCGCTGGAGTTTCGCCCCGCCACTCTTGAACGCTTCTTCGACCGGCCGCTCACCCGCCACCGCTACAAACACACCATCGAACCTCTCGCGACCTATCGCTATGTAACCGGCGTCCACAACTTCTCCGACTTCATCCGCTTCGACAGCAACTCCACCCTTACCGACACCAACGAAATCGAATACGGTATCGTCCAGCATCTCTTCGTGAAATCCGGCGACGGCCAGCCCGTCGACTTCCTCTCCTGGCGCCTCGTGCAAAAACATTATTTCGATCCCACCTTTGGCGGCGCGCTCATCCCCGGCCAGCGCAACGTCTTTGAAGCGCTCGATTCCATCACCGCGTTCGCTTTCGCAAGCACTCCGCGCAACTGGTCGCCCGTTGTCAGCGACCTGAAACTCACTCCCGGCGGGCCCTACGATGCCGAACAAATCCTCGAATACGACACGCAGCTCCACAAGCTCACCACCATCGGCACGCTCCTGAAGCTCAAGCCCTATCGCGAATACTTTTTCACCATCGCGCATTTCCGTCTTCAGGGCGACCCCATCGTCCAGCCACTCACCCAGCAGATTCGCGTCATGATGGGCTACGGCAATTTCACCAGCAAAGGATTCAATGCCTCCACCGGCCTCAGCTACGACATCAACAGCGGCACACTGCAGAACCAGTTTGTCCAGGCCGGCTACAACGGCGGCTGCTGCGGCCTCGCCGTCGAATACCGCCGCATCAATCTCGGCACCGTGCGCAACGAAAACCAGTTTCGCGTCTCCTTCATCCTCGCGAACCTCGGCACCTTCGGAAATCTCCGCCGCCAGGAACGGATCTACTGATGCCATTCGACGCCGTTCTCGCCTACGCCTCCATATCCGAAATCGGCAAATTCTTTCGCCGGCGTAAACTTTCTCCCGTCGAACTCACGCAATTTCTTTTCGACCGCATCGCCCGCCTGAACCCGCGCCTCAACGCCTATCTCGCGCTCAATTCCGAAATTGCGCTGAAGGACGCGGCCGCCTCCGAATCCGCCCTTTGCACGAAGTCGCGCCGCAAATCCAGCCGGGACCTCGGCCCGCTTCACGGCATCCCCATCTCGCTCAAAGACAATCTCTACACCGCCGGTCTTCGCACCACCGGTGGCTCTGGCTTTCTTCGTGATTTTCTTCCTCTTCTGGACGCCGCCGTCGTCACTTCCCTGAAAGATTCCGGCGCGATCCTCCTCGGCAAAACAAATCTCCACGAATTCGCTTATGGCGTCACCAGCAACAATCCGCACTTCGGCCCCGTCCGCAATCCCTGGGACATCGACCGCATCCCCGGCGGCTCGAGTGGCGGTTCCGCGGCCGCGCTCGCCGCCGGCCTCTGCTACGCCAGCATCGGCACCGACACCGGCGGCTCCATCCGCATTCCCGCTTCTCTCTGCGGTGTCGTCGGA
>Ga0206984_1025_pt1 | contig 12766 bp, 13 predicted proteins | sample Alteio_BWMinCont_16_FD_153491 | JGI IMG/M metagenome (GOLD analysis project Ga0206984, IMG submission 153491) | Enriched cells from forest soil in Barre Woods Harvard Forest LTER site, Petersham, Massachusetts, United States -... | ecosystem: Environmental > Terrestrial > Soil > Temperate forest >... | reverse complement strand
TCGGTCTGGTAACGATCGCTCTCCTGGGCAATCTCGTGTTTCACTTTGCAATGCTTGAAGTGCTGGTGGCTGGACAAGCAGAAAGGACCTGGTTGATTCTTCCGTGGAATCCTCTCGCCAGGCCACATCCGCTCAAAAACAGCCCGTTGGTTTGGGCCGACCCCTCCTACGGATTTTGGCTATTTCTCCTACTCTGTCTAATCCTGGTGCTAGTCGGAAGGAATACATCCGTCAAACGTTTTGGACGTGAAAACTACCGAAGAAAACTCGAGCCGCAGCCCGAGGCGGACGGCGGTTAGGGCGAGTGGCACACTGAATTTTCCGATTTTTTCTGCTTGACGGCGGGGCACGGGGGGAGGATACCACTTCCGTAATTCACCGTGGGGTAAAGAGACGTGGGCACTCACGACAAGAAAGGCTAAGTCAAAATCGTTTTGGCGAGAGAAAGGTGCCCCACCCGTCCTCTCGGACAAGTCTGCTAGACTGCTGTCAAAGAAGGTGAGACGCGATGACATCAGCCCTCTCAGTTTTGGTTCTGCAAAGTGCTCCTGCCCCTGAAGCCCCTGCTACTTATTTAGGCTTGAAAGCAAGTGAATGGATAATGATTGCGGCCATTCTTGTTGGCCCGATTCTGGCAGTGGTGACACAGTTCATCTGGCAGAAGATGAGGCAGAAGCGTGACCAAAAATTGTGGGTGTTCGGCAATTTAATGATTAACAGGCATACGCCGCTAAACCAAGACTTTGTGAAGGCTGCGAACTACATTGACGCTGTGTTTTATAAGAACAAAAAAATTCGTGCGCGATGGAAGACCGTGCTAGATCACTTGTCTTCCGATGCTTACAAACCTGCAAATTTCACTCCCGCTGCGTTTGAGAAATTCCGAGACTTACTTGCGGAACTTCTGGCAGAGATGGCCAAGGATTTGCGGTATCAGTACGACTACACGCACATCAAGGAGAGTGCGTGGAACCCAACTCAGCATGGGCTTGAGTTTGAAGAGACCGCCCGATTGAGAAAGGCGGCCCTAAGTATCGTGGAAGGGGCTGGCGTTCTCAACGTTGCTGTGATGCCTCACCCGTCCTTGGCGCAACAGGCAGCTGCTGCACAGACTCCCGCCCAACCGCAAGCACCAGCACCGGTGGCAAAGCCCCAAGCTCAACCCGCATCACCAATCCCGCCGCATATTAAGAAGCCGTGAATTGGCGTGAACCAGTGGACAGACGGGACATTTTCTACTGCACCGTGCGAGCTTTTGGGGGAACCGGTGGACAATCGGGACGTCTTTTATTCGCATTGTGCGAGCTTAGTGCCGCGGCGATGATTTTCTCAGAAAACGGGAATGTTCCTATCCCCAATTCCCACGGCTAGATATCTTCGCCATCGCGCGCTGTTTGCGCCATGAAATCCGCTTTTCTTCCTTACGGCTTCGCCGCCTTCTGCTGTTGTTTCACTGCCTCATCTACCGCCTTCTTAAACTCCGCCACGGCCGGTACGTCCGGTGACTTCAATGCATCTTTCCGTGCATAACGCCACAACGGCCCCCGCTTCAGCGCATCCTCGGTCCGGCCGAGGTACACCGTAAACATATCCTCCGTCGGCCCAATCTCTCCTCCCATCCCCGGCTTCGGGGAGAGCGGCCCGCCATTCTGCGCCGCATCCGGTGACTGTCCCTGTTGGCCGCCAACGCGTATCGTATTGTCCGTCCCCTGCACAATCACTGGACGGTCATTCGGCGACTGTCCGCCGACCGTGGGAGTCATCGCCTGCTTATCTCCCTTCCGGACTACAATGACCAAGTCCGCTTGGCTCATCGACATCGTCGGCTTCAGCCGTCCCCATTCCATCAGCGCCTTCTCCACATCCTCTCGCGCCGTTCTATTGCCGCCCGCATCATTTACTGGAATTGCCTCATCCGGGTCGATCATCACGAAGACCGTTTGCGCATTCAACACAACTTGCGGCAGCGCGCTCTTCTTCTTTGCCCAAATCAACCCTGCTCCCAACGTGCAAGCCGCCAAGGCCATCACCGCAGTCCCAGCAATCGCGTTCACTCGCTTCGTCATATTCACCTCCCGTCCCGGTCCGCACCGAGCCTACTCGTGAGACGTCCTATCACCCTTTTCCGTTGCGGGTGCTCCACGTATCGGCGGGTGGCGAAGAGAAACTCGTTTTTTCTTGACGGCGGCGCATTGCGAGAGCATACGACTTGTACAATTCACCGAGGGTGATAAGCGGCACCCGCCCGGGTGTAAAACCGACATGTGGGGCACCCAGCTGGATAACCTCCCTGTAGCCGACGATACGGTCGGAACGGGGCCAGGCGCGAGAGTATACTCGCACCGCATCGTTAGAGATGACCTGTCGCCAGTCGCCTTGAACCCGTGCCATGCATATGATGACAAACATGTCGGACGTTGATGTGCGAGCGCGGCGGCGTATCGCATGGCGACTGCTGCCGTTCGTCTTTCTGTTATATGTGATTGCACAACTGGACCGGAACAACGTCGCCTTCGCAAACTTGAGAATGAGCGTCGATCTGGGGTTTAGCGACCGAGTCTATGGACTGGGCGTGGCGATGTTTTTCCTGGGCTATGTCCTGTTCGAAGTGCCCGGGGCCATCATCGTGGAGCGATGGAGTGCAAGAAAATGGACCGCCCGGATTCTAATTTCCTGGGGGCTAGTGACGATGCTTTCCGGCTTGGTCCATACAGCGGGACAGTTTTACGTGGTCCGTTTTTTCCTAGGGCTTGCCGAGGCCAGTTTTTTTCCGGGAATGATCGTTTACCTCACGCACTGGTTCCGACAGTCGGATCGAGGGCGGGCCATAGCAATCCTGTATACCGCACTCCCGGTTTCTTCGATATTCGGAGCGCCGCTTGCCGGGTGGCTGCTGGGAATTGCGTGGCGCGGATGGGCTGGGTGGAGATGGCTATTCGTTCTGGAAGGCGTTCCCGCGATTCTTATGGGGCTAGTCACCCTCTTCCATATGACGGATTGGCCTCGGGAAGCACAGTGGTTGAGCCCCGATGAACGTGAATGGATCTGTGGTGAACTAGAGGCAGAGAAGCAGGCAAAGAAGGAGACTTTGCATTACACGATTTTGGAAGCATTTCGCGACAAGCGGACGTTGCTGCTGATCGCCCCTTACTTGCTGGCGAATCTTGGCAACGCATCTGTTGTCTTCTGGCTGCCGACATTCATCAAGCGTCTCTCGGGACTGCCCATCGCCAAGGTGACAGTTGTGGTGATGTTTTCGGCGATTGCGGGCTTGTTTGGGCTCCTGCTGAACGGGTGGCATTCCGACAGGACCGGCGAGCGGCGCGGGCACACCATTCTTCCATTGACGTGTGCGGGTATTGCTTATTTGCTGCTGATTCCCGCGAGCGCGCATTCCCTGCCGTCCATAATCCTATTCGTGTTGGGCGGCACCTTTGTCTTTGCCTGGTATCCTGTTTTCTGGTCGATGCCGACGATGATTTTGAGCGAATCGGCGGCGGCCGCGACCTTTGGACTGATCAACGCAGTGGGACACATGGGCGGTTTTTTCGGGCCTTACATCATTGGGGACCTGAGCACGCGAACTCATAGTTTGGTGGCGGGGTTTGCCTTCATTGCGAGTTGCTACTTGCTGGCTGCCCTGCTTGTGACGCGGCTCAATATTCGCAGATTCAATTCTTAACGCCTGAGGCGTGATGAGTGACGCACTGAAACCCGAAGGCCGAAGCTATGACGACTTCTATCGAGAATTCAATTCTCCGATGTCGAAGCGGCTGCGGCAAGAAGCGTATGGAACTGATATTGGACAACACTCGTGGGTAACTGCAGAGGAACTCGAAGCCAACATTTCGCGGCTCAAGCTTACAGATTCGAGCCGCCTTCTTGATCTGGGATGCGGTCCCGGAGGGCCGCTGACGTTTCTTCTCAGCCGGGTCGGGTGTCATGGGAGTGGCATGGACGTGAGCGCCCAAGCGATTGCTGCGGGTCGCGCACGCGCCGCATCACTGCGGATCGAGGAGCTCGTTACATATCACGAAACTGATCTGAATGCGCCGTTGTCGGTCGCCGGCAGATCATTCGATGCGGTGATGTCGTTGGATGTGATTCTTCATCTTCGCGACCGCCTGTCGGTGTTTCGGGAAGTGGCGCGAGTCCTGATTCCTGCGGGAAGATTCTTATTCACAGATGCGGGAGTCATTACGGGCTCAATTTCCGATGAGGAAATTCGATTGAGGGCCGTTCACGGATACACGCAGTTTGTTCCCTCGGGCTTCAACGAACACAGGCTTGAACTTGCCGGGTTTCGGATAATTGATCGCGACGACCTGACTGCAAGTTTACTGAAGACCGCCACGGGGCGATTAAATGCAAGGCTAGGCCATCGAGAAGAGGTTGAACAGATGGAGGGCAGTAGCTACTTTGAGCGACACCAGCGGTATCTCGAAACCGTAATAGGGCTCTCTCAGAGAGGCGCTGTTTCAAGAATGATGTACCTAGCTGAATCTCGTGCGGAATGACGGCGGCATGCGACGATGAGCTGACAAGAGGTGATTGCTCCCGAGCGACGGGCTAACCGAAAGTAATCAGGGTCAGGAGGCCCATTGTTCGAAATCGCGACTGTCTCAGTCCGCTTATCTGCGTTGTCGTGCAATCGGAAACTGGCCCACCGCCCCGACTCTCCGATTGCCGCAGGCTGCCTAGACAGGCTAAGATATCTGGTGGAGGCATCTGTTAGTGCTCACTATTCGTTTATCCAGGATTGGCAAGAAGAAGAAGCCGTTCTACCGCGTGGTGGTGATTGAAAGCAGCAAGCCGCGGGACGGGCGCGTTGTGGAATTGGTGGGAACCTACGATCCGCTGAAGAAGCCGGCGGAGGTTAAGCTCAACGCCGAACGCATCAAGCATTGGCTCGGAGTCGGTGCGCAACCCAGCGACACCGTGCGTAGCTTTATCCACCAACAGAAGATCGCGTAATCCCCGCGAAGTCCCATACCTTGCGTGTCCCCGGCCAGACCGGGGCGCGTTTGCCACGGCCCAGTGGAAGATCGAGGACGTGGAGGTGAAGGATGAAAGAGCTGGTCGAAAGCATCGCTAAGGCTCTGGTGGACCATCCCGAAGAAGTGCAGGTCAAGTCTGTCGACGGGTCGCAGGTGACCGTGCTTGAGCTACGGGTGCATCCCGAGGATCTGGGCAAAGTGATTGGGCGGCAAGGGCGCACGGCTAAAGCGGTGCGCACGCTGCTCGGCGCCGCGGGCATGAAGGTGAAGAAGCGCTACACACTCGAGATACTGGAAGATTGAGCGCCGAAACCCAGCGTTGGGTGATTGTCGCGCGGATTCTCCGGCCGCGGGGCAATAAAGGCGAAGTGGCTGCACAACTCCTCACGGACTTTCCTGAACGGCTAACAAAATTGACGGAAGTTTTTCTTGGTGCGAGTGGGCGCGCTGGCGCGGAACCGCGACTTACCGCGTTGAAAGCTTGCTGGCTCAGCCAAAATCACAAGGGACAAGCCGTGTTTCACTTTGAAGGATGCAATTCGATTTCCGAGGCGGAGAAGTTTCGCGGGCTCGATGTCTTGCTGCCAATCGAAAGCAGGGCAAAGCTTTCCGCCGGCCAATATTTTCTGGATGATCTGGTTGGATGTTTGGTCTTTGAAATTTTTGCAGAGCCTTCTGTCGTTTCCTCTCCACCTTGCTCGGTGGCAAGTGCACCGGCTTTGCTGGGCGTGGTCAAGGAAGTGCAAATCCCTGGCGAAGGCGTGGCTGGAACTCCGCTTTTGGTCGTCGATACTTCTGCTGGAGAGCTTCTCGTTCCGCTTGCTGAAGACATTTGCACGCGCGTCAACACTGCCGAACGCCGGATCGATGTTGTGCTTCCTGATGGCCTTCGAGATTTAAACGAAAAAACCTGAGTTCGCGGCGGCTCGTCTGTCGTCAATGAACGCCGTCGTCAGTGAACGTCAATGGTCGTGACGCTCAGTGCGGGGAGCGCGATCGTTAGCGAAGAGCCGCTTACGGCCATCGTTCCGATCGACACTGGCGCGACGGAGCTTTGTCCTTGAGCGGTGGTTGCGGTCATTTGGTACAAGTAGGCGGTACCGGAGAGAGACGCACCGTTGATCGCCGTGACTTGCGCGGAAGCAGAGCGATTGATGGCTACGAATACCGTGCGGCCCGGCGTTGTGCTGTCCGTGCTGGCGTAAACAACAACATTTTGCACGTTGCTGGAAGTGGCTTGCAGCGAAGTGTCGCCGAAGCTGGCGTTGGCGCCATCGAATCCGCGGAAAGCGCGGAAGCCTGCGAGTGCGTAGGAGTACGTTCCGTTCGGAGGCCAGAAGCTGGCGGCGAAGAGGCCCTGAGCGCCGAAGATTCCGAGGTTGTCGGCTTGGGCGATCGTTCCCGCGATGTGATTCCAACCACCGTTTTCATATTCCGTGATGGAGATTTTCATGCCGGGATTTTCGGCGTTGATCTTGGCTTGCAGGCGGCCGAGAAGATTAATCGGAGTGTTGCCGAGTTCCTGATAGATCCAGGGATTGCTGTTGGTGGAATCGGTGAAAGTCGGGTCCCACAGGGCGCGAGGGCTTTGCACGATTAACTGGACCTGAGCGTCGGTGAGAGTCGTACTTGTGAGATCAAGAGCGCGAGTTCCGTTGGGGTCGTACTCCTCGACATACCAATGGAAATCGTAGACGTCGACAAGTGGCTTGCCGTAAGTCGTGGAAGCGGTCTTCAAGGCCTGGAGATATTTGTCAGGGAACCAGTTCGCGCCGTTGGGAGTGGCGCTGAGCTCGCCTTGCCAATTGTAGATGCCTTGAAAGCCGTAATGCACGGGCCCGAAAATCACGGCATTGGGAAATTGATCCTTCAAAGCCGTAGCTAGAGTGACGGTCTTGGTGATGTAGTTGTCCGAAGTGACGGCCGTGGGGCCTTGCACTTCCAGGTGCGTGGAGTTCCAAAGCTCGGGCTCATTGTCCAAGCTGATAAAAGTAGGATGAGTTGGACTCGCGCCGAAGATTCCCATGCCTGAGAACTTCTGATCGAGCGCCCAGATAAATTCGTCCATGTAAACGTTGGCGTCCGTTGTGGGAGGCGTGAAGGTGAAAGGAACGCTGGAGACGGTGCTCTTTTTGTCGATGACGGTCTTGAAGCGCGTCATGTCCGGCGGATTCGCCGTGCTGACTGGGCCGCTTTCGTCTCCAGAGACGAGGCCTTGCAGTTGGAAGGTCACGAGACTTGCTGCGTCGACGGCTTGATCGCCAGCGATGAAACTTCGTACGGCTTCTGCAGGCACCGTACTGGGGCTAAGGTAATCATCGTTTTCGTAGAGATAGTCACTGCCCGCGTTGGAGGCGTTGGTCTCCCAGTTGTAGGCCGTCCAGCGATTGCCGCCGTCGCGGTCCATGGTCAAGAGCGGAGGCGCGCCGGTGACGCCTGAATAAAAATTTATGCCGTAGATGTAGGGCGAGATTGGCTTGGCGATTGCGGGATTGACGGTAATCGTTACGTCGGCCGCGACGCCCGCCGGTGTGGCGGAGGCTTGGGAAGAATTGGCGCTCTCGCCCGCGGCATTCAGCGCGGAGACCACGTAGTAGTAAGTCGTGCCGTTGGTGAGACCGGTATCGGTGTCGCTGGTTGCGATTGGTGCGGCGACTTGGGTGTACGGACCACCGCTCGTTGTGCTGCGCTTCACGTGATAGCTCGTTGCGCCGCTGCTCGCGGTCCACACGAGGCTGACCTGCGCATTGCCTGCGGTGGCTTGGAGACCGGTCGGCGCAGCTGGTGGTGTGGCAGGAGCGACCGGTGTAGCGATAGCTTGCGCGGAGTTGGCACTTTCACCCGTAGCGTTCAGCGCCGAGACCACATAGTAGTAGGTCGTGCCGTTGGTAAGGCCCGTATCGGTGTCGCTTGGTGTCGTTGGCGTTGCGACCTGGGTGTACGGACCGCCGTTCGTTGTGCTGCGCTTCACGTGATAGCTCGTTGCGCCAGTGCTCGCAGTCCACGCGAGACTCACTTGAGCGTTGCCCGCGGTGGCGTTTAGCCCCGTCGGCGCGGCGGGTGGTGCGGCGGGCGCGACAGGAGTGGCGTTAGCTTGAGAAGAGTTGGCACTTTCACCGGCGGAATTCAATGCTGAGACAACGTAGTAGTAAGTCGTGCCGTTGGAGAGGCCCGTATCGGTGAAGCTCGCCGCCGTCGGCGCAGAAATTTGCGTGTAGGGGCCGCCGTTCGTGGTGCTGCGTTTCACGTGATAGCTCGTTGCCCCTGCGCTTGCTGCCCATACGAGGCTCACTTGCATATTTCCAGCGGTGGCTTGGAGTCCGGTCGGCGCGGTTGGCGGAGTGACGGGCGCAGAAGGCGTGGCGCTGGCCTGACTGGAATTTGCGCTTTGGCCTGCGGAATTGAATGCCGAGACGACATAATAGTAGGTCGTACCATTGGTCAGGCCGGTGTTGGTGTAGCTATTCGCGGCGGGAACAGCAATTTGCACGTACGGGCCGCCGCTCACTGTGGCGCGTTGGACGTAATAGCCGGTAGCCCCGGGGCTTGCGCTCCAGGTAAGACTGACTTCCGCGTTTCCCGCAGTCGCGAGCAATCCAGTTGGAGCTGAGGGAGCTGTTGCGCCGCCTCCGCTGTTACCGTTGGAGCCATTTCCTCCGGAGGATAGCCCGGCGCAGCCGGCAAGCTGGACCAAGAGCAAGCCCATCAACAGGATGCGTAAGTTTTCGCGGACTCGTAACAGGAACGCCATCGCGTGACTCCTCAAGCGGGCTGGATTCAGGCGGTAGACTGGTGCGACAAGATTACGAAGTGAAGCAGGGTGGCACAAGCTGTTCTGAGGGACAGAAACCGACCCTGACCTTTGCTGCTCAAGGTCTTAACTCTGTGCGTGCGGCTTGAGTTGAAAAGACCCGATGGCAGGTGATTCCTTGTTTGGCTACACTGGCTGAAGATGCGCTTCGACCTCGTTACGATTTTCCCCGAATTTTTTGCCGGTCCGCTCGATCATGGCATCTTGCGGCGAGCTCGCGAGGCAAACCTCGTCGAAGTCCAGATACAAGATCTGCGTGTGTTCACCAAGGATCGCCACCGCAGCGTGGATGACCGGCCGTTTGGCGGGGGCGAGGGCATGGTGCTCAAGCCTGAACCGCTCTTCGAAGCTACCGAAGCGCTGCTTGGGCGCAGCTTAGGGAGCGCCGAAGTGCCGGTTGTGCAGGAACCGAAGACGGCCATTGTTTTAATGTCGGCCGCGGGAAAGCTCTTTCGGCAAGAAACCGCGCGACGGTACGCACAGCTGGATCGCATCGTGCTTCTGTGCGGGCGGTATGAAGGAGTGGATGAGCGCGTGGCCGAATATCTCGCCACGGAAGAAATTTCCGTCGGAGACTATGTGCTGAGCGGCGGGGAGCTTCCTGCGATGCTGATTATTGATGCGGTGACGCGGCTTATTCCGGGTGCGCTGGGAAATGAAGCTTCTTCGCAAAACGAATCGTTTAGTACGGTGCACAATATGGAAGCACGAGGCGCGGGCGGGGCAAGCCCCGCCCCTACAGGCAGCAAGCCACTCATCGAAGAATACGCGACACTTTTGGATTTTCCGCACTACACGCGGCCGGCTGATTTTCGCGGATGGAAGGTGCCTGATGTTTTGATCGGCGGCAATCACGCGGAAGTTGCAAATTGGCGCCGCGCTGCCGCACTGGAGAAGACCCAGCGCAACCGTCCGGATTTGCTTTTGCGCTGAAAAGGGCTCGCGGTATACTGAGGTTTCGATGAAAGTAGCGCTTCAGAGCGATGATTTGCGCGCCACGCAAGGCGTTTGGGCTTGCGGGCTGGCCTGTGCGTGTCCATGTTGTGCTTGTATGTGTACTCCGGCAAGCGGCATGGGAAGTCCTTCGGTCTAGCGCGAAACTAAACCTAAAAGGAATCCAGGGCCGCTCGGAATAAGCGGCCCTTTTTCATTGTTAAGTGAATGAGGAGCAAGGTGCCATGAGCGATTCGGCAAGTGGAAACGGCAAAGAGCAGGGCGCGGGAAAACCCATCGCCATCTATTACGAACAGCAGCATTGGTTCAAGCCACTCTTCGACCAACTCGATGCGCGCGGCGTGAATTGGGTCCGAGTGGACGCGCGGAATCACCAATACGACGTGGCGGCGAAGGAGCGCGAATACTCGCTGCTCTTCAATCGCATGAGCCCTTCGGCATGGCAGCGCGGGATCGGCCACGGAATCTTCTACACACTCAACTACCTGGCGCATCTGGAAGAAAAAGGCGTTCGCGTGGTGAATGGGTCTCGCGCGTTCACTCATGAAATTTCGAAGGCTTTGCAGTGCACGGTGCTGGAAGCGCTGGGTTTGCAATATCCCAAAGCGAGGGTGATCAATCATCCGTCGCAAGCGCTGAGCGCGGCTGAAGCGATTGGGTATCCGTTGATCATCAAGCCGAACATCGGCGGAAGCGGCGCGGGGATAAAAAAGTTCAATTCGCCGGACGAATTGCGCGCTGCTGTGGAAGAGAACAGCTTGTCATTTGGAATCGACAATGTCGCGCTGGTGCAGGAATTTTTCAAGGCGCGCGATGGCGTGATCACGCGAGTGGAAGTGCTCGGCGGCGAATACCTCTATGCGATTCAGATTCACATTACCGGTGACACGTTCGATTTGTGCCCGGCGGATATTTGCAAGAACACGAAGGGCGAAGAGCTGACCCGTCTGGCATGCCCTGTGGATGCTCCCAAGTCTGGACTCACAGTAGAAGCCTATGAGCCGCCCCGGCAAGTCATCGACGACGTTGAGCGCATCATGGAAGTTGCGGGCATCGAAGTCGGCGGCATCGAGTACGTCATCGACGACCGCACCGGTCGGCTGCTCTATTACGACATCAACGCGCTTTCGAATTTTGTCTCCGACCCTGAACGCATGATCGGCTTCAATCCCTACGCTCGGCTGGCGGACTATCTCATCAGTGAAGCGCGGATTCACGAGACCAGCCGAAGCGATGGGTTCGTCTCCACCGGGAGCATTCGATGAGATACGGCTACTGGCTTCCCGTTTTTGGCGGCTGGCTGCGCAATGTCGCGGACGAAAAAATGCCGGCGACCTGGCCTTACGTAAAGAAGCTCGCGCAACGCAGCGAAAAGATCGGTTTCGACCTGATGCTGATCGCGGAATTGAATTTGAACGACATTAAAGGCGTTGAAGCGCCCTCTCTCGACGCATGGTCGACAGCGGCTGCGCTGGCTGCGGTTACCGAGCGCCTTGAACTGATGGTTGCGGTGCGCCCGACGTTCCATCTGCCCGCCTTGCTTGCCAAGCAAGCTGCGAATATCGATCACATCAGCGGCGGCCGGCTCACGCTCAACGTCGTCTCGTCCTGGTGGTCGGACGAAGCGAAGAAATACGGCGTGGGATTTGAGCAGCATGACGACCGCTACGCGCGCACCAATGAATGGCTCGACGTGCTGCACGGCGTCTGGGCCAAGGATCACTTTTCTTATACGGGGAAGTATTACCGCGTCGAAGACAATATTCTCGAGCCCAAGCCTGTAGCTCAGCCGCACCCGTGTATATATGCGGGCGGCGAATCGCCAGCGGCGAAAGACCTTATCGCGGAAAAGTGCGATGCGTACCTGATGCACGGCGATCCGCCGGAACGCGTCGGCGAAAAAATCGCGGATTTGCGCGAACGCCGCTCGCGGCACGATCTGCCGCCGCTGAAGTTCGGCGTGGCAGGCTACACCATCGTGCGCGAAACGGAGCGGGAAGCGCAGGATGAACTGAAGCGCATCACCGACGTCAACCAGTCCGCTGCCGGCAATGCGAATTACCAGCAGTGGCTCGCGGGAACGCAGCTCGAGCAGCGCGTCTCGCTTGAAGACTACTCGGTTTCGAATCGCGGATTGCGCTCGGGCTTGGTGGGCACACCGGAGCAAGTTTCCGAGCGGCTCGCGCAATTTGAGGCCGTTGGCGTCGATCTCGTTCTGCTCCAATTCAGCCCGCAGCTTGAAGAAATGGAGCGCTTCGCGGACAGCGTCATCCGCCGAAGCGTTTCCGCGCACACGTAGGCTTAAGAGCTTGTGGCGTCGCCAGTCACTTAACTTGCCCTGAGTATTCCGTCTCTTCAGGGACGTCGGTGGGACTTTCGAAATCGACTCGGTAGCCGTCTGGGTCCACGAAGGGGACAACCCAAAGCGCGTTTCCGACGAATGGGTTCCTATTAACCTTAATTCCTCGAGATGCCGCCTCGCGATAGATCGCCAGCGCATCTTGGCACATGAAACAGACCGATACGCCTTCTCCCAATTTGCCGCTGGGCTTCCAGGAATCGTGCCCTTCCTTCCGAAACTCCTGCAGCATCAACGCCGCGCCACCAATCTCCAGCCAGCACCAGCGCAGTTTCCCCTCGTCGATCCATTTCTTGGTCATCTCGAAACCCAGGCCTTCGACGTAAAATCGCAGCGATTCCTCCATGTTAGACACACCAAAAAATGGCACGGCCTGCTTGACGTTGGTCACTTTCTTCTTTTCAACACTCATTTTCGAACTCCTACACGTGTTGATTCTTCACTTGTCCCCAAACCAAAGAGAAACCGTCCAAGTCGTGCCTCACAATGCGCGCATCAGCTCACTACGTTGCCGTTCAACTTTTTTGGTATTGCCGTGCTTCCATTCCTTGAATGCAGAGAAAAATTGGAATGACTCAGCACTACGAAAGGGCCGGAAAAGCATGACCGCAGGATTGAAATCGTTGCCACTACTAAATAGGTGAA
>Ga0206984_1023_pt1 | contig 13455 bp, 5 predicted proteins | sample Alteio_BWMinCont_16_FD_153491 | JGI IMG/M metagenome (GOLD analysis project Ga0206984, IMG submission 153491) | Enriched cells from forest soil in Barre Woods Harvard Forest LTER site, Petersham, Massachusetts, United States -... | ecosystem: Environmental > Terrestrial > Soil > Temperate forest >... | reverse complement strand
GGCCAGAGCGGATGTGAAAACTCCTGCCCGTGAATATAGCCTTGTGCCGCAGCGTGGAATAAAGGGAGTCGGGAGACGCAGCTCGTTCCCGGGTCTGGTAAAAATGGCAGGCATGCAGCCTTCGCCGCGGCCCGTCCGCCGGCGATAGAAAACGCCCCCGGTAGCCCAAACGGCGAGGGCCCTGTTGGCCTGCCGCCTCGGCCGCTACCCGCCCGGCATTACCGCTTCCTTTCGACGCTCCGCGAAAGCAAGCTGGAGCACCACCAACGGTTGAAGTCGGCCGGGTTTTGCGGCGATCCGGCTGGCGCGAGGCTGGTATCACGACACGGGGTAGCGCTCTGCGAACTGCATGGCCTGGAAGATAAATGAATGCCAATTCCTGCCATTAAAGCCGAACGATGTTGGGTGTTTGATGCCGTAAGCCAGCGCAAAGTAGCCGCGCCCAGTAGGGTATTTGCGCGTCTCGTTTAGTTCGGCGCCTTCAACGCGTGGCCCCGCGACTGCAACAGGAAGGTGATTCCAGAGCTCCTTGCCCAGCACAAGAACGAACTCAGGCCGGTATGTTTCAAGAACTTCCACGAATGGGCCACTTCCCTCAGACCATAGCTCTCGAGATGGTCGGTCTCTCGGCTTTTGGCCCACGGGCTTTTGGACAAAAGTGTAGTGGAGGACCGCATGCCAAAACCTGGTTTTCTCATCGGGGGTTGGATACCGATTGAGAAAGGCAATTGCAGCGCCGGTAAAGAACCGGCGCCTCCACTTTCCCCCGATAGTCCATTTGACAAAGTCTCTGGTCGATTCTTGGTTCAATTGCCCATCGCTCTCATAGTAAGATTCGCCGAGAACAAGTGTTCGCTTCGGGAGTATGCCACCAGTGAGGTACGCATCACCTAGCCAGGGGAGAAAAAACATGCTTCCCATCTGCAGACCTTTCAAAGGCGAAGATTGACCCGCCAAGCCGAGCCTAAGCAGAGAGCAAAAATGATGCCGGAGCGCCTGCTTACCGAGAATATTGCCCAAGTTAGCTATCATTCATGAAGGCGGTGGCTTTGCAACCGATTCAGCCTCAGCTGAGAGCGATCTTGTTGGGATACAGCGCTCTTTGGTGTACCATTTCGCCACGCTTAGACAGAACGTCTAATCGGCGGGCCAAAAGAGATGTGTCGCTTTATGTTCTCGCGGCTTTGAGACTAGGGATTGAGGGGCATCCTGGAGGGCTATCCGGCTTGACAGGTCATAACTCGTTTGGCTTGAGATACGGTGCGGCTATTGCAGAAAGCCGATTGCTGGACCTTGCCAAACTGTATCGCAACATAACAGGCCGGGCAGGTTTCTTAATCTAGTGGCCTTTTTGACAAGCCAAGCGCAGGATTTGGCGAGCCGTTGACGAAAAACCGGATCAATCGCATTCCGTCTCTGAGCTACCTCAAAGAGTAACGCGATTTTTCCGCGTTCTTGAATCACGGCTACGCGACCTCTCGGGCACCTGAGGTGGTGAGGAAAGCCATGCAGCGGCACACCGGCCATTCGATGTATGCGCTGAAGGTTTGCTCTGCCTTCCGGCCATTTGATTGCGAGATCAAGCTCTTGCATAACCACAGCTACTCTTGAACTGCTGGTCAACCGGGGAGGAGGCACTGGCAGCTCGCCTACCTTTGCTTTTCGCTCGCCGGTGCGCGCTCTAGCAAAGGCCAGCGCAGTAGGAAGGCGCACGCCCTAGCACGTTTGCCAGTAGACTCCAGCGTCGGGCCCTTGTCAAGTATCTACAGGCCTTGCAGGCCTTGCCGCATGGACGAATCCCAGCCGCCGACAGTGGCATTCACTCCACACCCGAAGGTGTCGCTTCTCGCGGCTTCTCTCACGGCTGCCCGGGCACCTGGGGGAGCTCGGCCGCCAGGAGCTCTAATTAGGGCATTTATATACTTGACTCATCAAAGCCTTCTGCGTATAATGAAGGCATGAGTACAACATCACCAAAGAACCTGATCGAAGCAGTCCGATACTTCTCTGACCTGGACGTTTGCCACGCCTACATGATCTCTGTCAAGTGGCCAGATGGCAAGATCACCTGCCCAAAGTGCGGCGGCGACAAGGTGGGCTCCATCGCGAGCCGGCGCATGCTCCAGTGCAAGGCGAAGGATTGCAGAAAACAATTCTCCGCGAAGGTCGGAACGATTTTCGAGGATTCGCCGCTCGGCCTGGACAAATGGTTCGTGGCAGTTTGGTGCATCACGAACGCCAAGAACGGGATCAGCAGTTGCGAAGTGGCCCGCGCTCTCGGCGTCACGCAAAAGTCCGCGTGGCACCTCCTCCACCGGGTTCGGCTGGCAATGCGGACAGGTACATTCCAGAAGATGACCGGGACCATTGAGGCGGACGAAACCTTCGTCGGCGGCAAGTCCAGCAACATGCACAAGAGCAAGCGCGAAGAGAAGATCACCGGGACTGGCAATGTTGACAAGACGGCAGTCATGGGCTTGCTCCAGCGAACGACCGAAGGAGCCGCCAGTCAGGTCCGGGCCGGAGTCGTGCCGAACGTGAAGCGCGAGACGCTGCTGCCAATCGTCAGAGATCATGTCGAGCCTGGCGCGCACGTCTACACTGACTCGCTCAAGAGCTACCTGGGACTGTCGCCAGCCTTCGATCACAAGACCATCGACCACGCGGTAAGCTACGCGGAGGGCGAGGTGCATACGAACGGCCTGGAGAACTTTTGGGCGCTGTTTAAGCGATGCCTGAAAGGAACCTACATCCACGTCGCTCCGAAGAACCTGGACCGATACGTTGGCGAAGAGACGTTCAGGTTCAACGAGCGGAAAGGTGACGATGGGTATCGGTTCACGCAGACGATGAAGGGCGTTATCGGCAAGCGGCTGACCTACGCGAAGCTTGCGGCAGGAAGTGCTTGAAAGGATCAACGAAAGCTGCTAGTGTCAGCTGAAATCGGGACAGCCGGCGTAATTAACCGGCTTGACCTGTCCGACTTGCGTGGTCAGCATACTCCCCACGCGAGCCGGGCAGGTTTGCCCGATAAGGAGAATGCAAAATGAGTGATACTGTTGATGAAGGATATTTTGTTTCTGGAAAGCTCTGGATTGTTGCTGGCCGCGACTTCGTGACCATTGATGACGCTGGCGGAATTAGCCTGAACGATAGAGGAATGAGATCTTATGAGACACTTTTCAGCACAAGTGCGTCGGGCTGGCCTCGCGACAGCATTTAGGCTCACAATTCTGGCGCTGATTGCAATAAACCTTTCAGCCAGCGCTGCCAGACCCGGAGGCACTCAGCCGCCGGCCAAGGACGGTGAAAAACGGTCGAAATCTGCACGTCCCGCGTCCGGCGTCGTGGTGAACGAACCGAGCGCGTTCGCAGGCTATACGCTGGTTTTCCCATTGTCATCCACCAAGACGTACCTAATCGACATGCAAGGACGAGTCGTCCGACAGTGGGGGAGCAAGTACATGGCTGGTCAGGACGCTTATCTACTAGAAAACGGCCACCTCCTGCGGGCTGCCGACCTGGGCGAAAACGAGGCGTTGTTTGCCGGCGCCAGCAAGGGGGGACGCATCCAGGAGTTTACCTGGAACGGTGAACTTGTCTGGGATTACCGCTTTCATAACCAAACCCAGCTCCGCCATCATGCCATCACCAGGATGCCCAACGGCAACGTGATGATGATTGTGTGGGAACGAAAGAGCGCCAAGGAAGCCATCGCTGCCGGCGTCAAGCCGGAATTTGCAGGCAAGAACGATGTGCTGGTCGATGCCCTGATTGAAGTCAAACCGACCGGAAAAACAGGCGGTAAAATCGTCTGGGAATGGCGCATGTGGGACCATCTTGTTCAGGACCACGACAGTTCCAAGGCTAACTATGGGGACGTGGCCGCGCATCCGGAATTGATGGATGTCAACTTCGCCCGGCACGCGGGGGGCGGGTTCATAGGCTTCTTTCCCCCGCCACCGCCGCCCAAAAAGGAGGAGCCAAAGCAAGAGTTGTCCAAGGATGGCAAAAAAACCAAAGACGATAGCCTGGACAGGCTCAAAGGACTTGGTTACATCGGAGCCGGCGGTGGCAGGAAATTCGCCGGCTATTTCCCCGATTGGACTCATGTCAACGCCGTGTCTTATAACGCCCGCCTCGACCAGATCATGCTCTCCCCTCGGGAGCTTAACGAAGTCTGGATTATCGATCACAGCACCACCAAGGCTGAAGCCGCGAGTCACGCGGGCGGCAGGTACGGCAAGGGAGGCGACATCCTTTACCGCTGGGGCAACCCACTCGCTTACCGGGCAGGTACTGCCAAGGACCAGAAACTCTTCGTGCAGCACGATACGCAGTGGATACCCGCAGGGCTTCCAGGCGAAGGGAACCTGCTTGTTTTCAACAACGGCGGCGGACGGAAGGACGGACTTTACTCCTCGGTGGACGAGATCGTCCTTCCTGTCGATCCGGAAGGACGCTATCATCACGAGCCCGGCACACCCTTCGGGCCGAAGGAGCCGGTATGGACGTACACAGCGCCGAAGAAGTCAGACTTCTTCGCCGTATTCATGTCGGGCGCCCAGCGGCTTCCGAACGGGAACACCTTGATAGCCACCGGTTTTGGCGGCACGATTTTCGAAGTGACGCCGCAGAAACAGATTGTATGGAAGTACATCGTTCCCGTGGATTTTAAGCCGGGTCGGGGCACGATGATGTTTTTTGGCAGCTCGGGAAATCCTGTGTTCCGCGCCTACCGGTACCCGCTTGACTATCCCGGCCTGGCTGCCACGGATTTGACGCCTGGCAAAACCATCGAGGAGCTTCAGCTAAAAGGGGACAAGTGACACCGTTGGATAGCTCGATCGTGAGGAGATTCGTGCGATGTTTCAGCTGGAAGATTTGCGGAAGACACGTGTCTGGCAAGAGGCTCGCGAGGAGACGCTCGAAGACTTGGTTCAAAAATGGCTCGCCAAGGGGATGACATTCAAAGAAATTGCGGCTTTGCTTGAAACATCGGTTCAGGAAGTGCGCCGCTTAGGCAACAATGGCAGCCGCCGAGGGCGAAACCGTCTACTTCTTCCGAGCCGGACTTGGCATCATCGCAAGCGGGCTATTAGCGGCGCTGGTACACCGAATCTCGCGGATCGTCGCTGACCTTCCAAACCTTGCCTTGATACAGATACATCTTTTGTTGTTCTTGAAGGCTCAGCGGACCTGCTCCGACCCGTCCGAACACGCTCATCTGGTTGCCGCTTTCGTCCACGGCCCGATCGCGGTCCACGCCCTTGGCTATGGCCAAAGAATGGCCGCCGTGCGGCAGTTTGTAAGTCGCGATGAGCTCCGGCGTCGGCCGGGGGCTGAAGCCGTCGTTGCCGGGCGTCTCCGGCGAGGTGAGCTGGACCACACGCAAGCCGTTCTTGCCGTCCGCCAGGTAAGCGAACTCGCTGACGTACGTGATTCCCAATTTCACATCGTGCAAATCGTTAATGCAGCCGCCAGCGTTGAAAACCTGATCGACCTTGGGTTCCTCCGGCTTGGTAATGTCCAGAATTACCAGTCCCTGGGATCCGGCTGCCACATAAGCGTAGGTCCGGGCGAGGTAGATGTTATGCGCCTCGGGCATCCCGTATTTGGATAGCACCTTGGGAGCCGCCAGGTCCGTGACATCCAGCACCGTGATGCCGTGCTCGTCGCACACATAGCCGTAGCGGAACTGCACCTGGACGGCATGGGGATGGTCGAGCTGATCGCAGCCGAGCACGGCCTTGATCTCGGGCTTTGTCGGATCGGCGAGTGCCACTACCACCAGGCCGGCGTCGCAGCAAATGTAGCCGTAAGTACCGACTATGGTGATGCTCTTCCCGCCCTTCAAAATGCCATCCGGATTGAAGGTCAGGGCCCTCTTCAGGAAGTAGCGCGTCGGGTCGCCGCCCAGCAGCGGGCCGGCGCCGACAATGACTAGGCCCTCATACTTGTCCAGGGCGTAGATATAGGCGTACAGACCGGCAACCGCCTGCTCGCGGTTTTCTGGGAAGTGCTTTCGCGTCGGATCGGGGGCGGTTGTCGACGGCGAAGCCACGGCCACGCAGTACTTCATGGGTACATAGTTCTGCTCTCCCAACGGGGACACCGGCGCCGTCGTGATCCGCTCCGAGAAGGCTTTGTCATCGATAAAAGCGATGTCAAAGACGCGCAGACCGCCTTCACCGCAAGCGGCATACAAGAATTCGCCGCGGTTTTGCAGTCCGAGGACCTCGGTCTTCCGGAACGGGTGCAGCAAGTTGTCGCTGATGTCCTTGCCGGGGTGCTCGTGAGCGTGCTCCAGCTTGCGGCCGCGTTCTTCATGCTCGTGGAAGAAGTCCGGGAATGCCATGCGGTGCATATGGCTGCCGATTACGGTCTGGGGTTCGTCGCGTTCTGTAACCTCAACCGCCGTTAGGCCGTGCTCGCCCGCGGCAGTCCAGCAGTAACGGCCGATGAAATTGACATAATTGGTACCATGCATCAGCAATTGGGCCATGATGGCGTTATTGTCGTTTTCCTTCGAGACATGGCAATCGGTGCACATCTTGGTGGCGCCTTTGCCGCGAACGGTGTGCGGTGCATTACTGCTGAAGGCAATGCCGCTAAGCCCCTCACCGGAAATAGTTTGTTGCTGAACGTAGATCGACTCGCGGAGGCCATTGTAGGAACCGACGTGAATGGCGCATGCCGACCTGACTGGGCCGACTTTTCTGCCAGTGACATCTCCGTCATGGCCAATCATGAAGACGTCATCGCGTAACGTCTGAAAGTTGTAAGAGCTGTAGTTCTTGCTGACATCGCCTTCGCCATGGAGCTGCGGCATTTTCTTATTTGCCTTCTGCGGCAGATGGCAGCCGAAACAGCTTGGATTCCACGACGAGTGGCAGGCAATGCAATTCATGTTCTCATTCGCGTGCGCGCACTTGCCGTCCTTGGGCAGGTCGCCCCAGACCAGCTCGTCCCCTTCACGGCGGATGGTCTTGGCCAGAGCCGCCTTCTCGTTGTAGTCCTTGTTGCCCTTGGTAATCACGTCCTGAACCTGCTTGACTTCCCAGGCCAGGCCAGGTTCGACCATCGAATTCTGGATGATGGAGCCGTCGTCGCGGCGCTCGAACCGTCTCTTGTTGAAGGGCGTGCGCATGGCGGCCAGGTTACGGCCGGCATTCGGATCATTGGGATTGGAAGTGTAGGCGGCCGGGCCGGTCGTAAATAGTTTGGCGCGCTCGCGGACCGTGCCGTGGCAGTCGGTACACTGGATTTCGATGCCCGCCCGCACCTCGGCCTGAAGCTTGGTGTTGCCATGGGCATCCTGGACGAAATGGCAGTCGATGCAGTGCATCCCCTTCTCCAGGTGAATATCGAGCAGGTGAACGGGAATGCCTTCCGGCTTCTTCAGATTGGGACTGAAGTTGCCCTTTTTGCACTCTTCCTTGAGCATTTCTTTCACGTCGGCCGGCACCTGGATCGCTTTCTGGAGCTTCTCGTTGGTGACGTTTTCGATAATCTTGCCGTCGTCGTCGAGCAGGTGGCCCTGCCGGTCCTTCTTGAAGACCGCTCGGAAGACCCAGCCGTGACTGTGGAAGTCGGCAAACTGGGTGTGCTGGGCCTTGGCATTCAGGTCTGTGAGGTTTTCCAGAAATTGCGGGTCGGACCACAAGCCGCGGGCCGCGGCTTCGTCCGGATTGGACATCTGCGCCTGCATGAACTGTTCGCTGGTCGGGTATTTCTGCTTGTGGCCATACATCAATTCGCCGTCGGTTTCCTCATCCCACCACTGATAGCCAGTATAACTATTGAGCACGTTGGTGCCTGGGTGGACGTGGCAGACGATGCATTGGCTTGTGGGGATGGCCGTCGTGAAGCGGTGCTCGATAGGATGGCCCGGCTCGTCCTTGCACATCGTCGGATCGGGATTGATGGTCGTGCCTTTGTGCCCGTACTTCGCATAGGGACCAGAGGTCACCGGCGAGCGGTCGTTGGCATAGATGACGTGGCAAGAGCTGCAGCCGCTGGAGCGATAATCGCCGGGGTGATCGTTCGTGCCCAGAAAGTTCAGCGTCGGGTCGAAAAGCCGAGTCTTGTTGAGGCTCACCCAAACCGGGTCGGTGCGATTCTCGGTGCCGAGACCGCGGACACTGAGCTTGGTGCGCGGCTTGCCCGGATCTTCATCAGGCTCGGGAATGCCGATTTCCGTCCGAAAACGGCCGCCACGTTCAAAGATGCGCAGAATATTGCCCGGCTGGCTGGCTTCATAGCGAAGCAACGGATCAAGAAACGGCACGACGCCATGCTTGTGCATCTCCTCATCGGTCGGCGGCGGCACAGTTTGGAGCCTTTGCGGCACGCCGTGCATCGAATAGCTCTCGCCAAAGCGGGCAAATTTGAAGGGTACGGCGCCGTTGTTGTACAGGGCTGCGCCCCACAGCATGGCGCCATGGGCCATCATGCTCTTGCGGTTTTGCAGCACTTCCTTGGGATGGCAATCGGCGGTGCCGCAGCTCAGGTGCGCGATACGCAAATCGCCCGGGTTGATAAAGCGGACGAATTCGGGGGTCTCGTAATTCAGGAGAGTATAGGAGCGAACGGGATTGGCTGCGCTCTGCCACGCACCGGGAAAACGGGGCGATAGGTGCGCTTTCTCCTTGGCGCCGGCGGTGGCGTCGCCGCCGTGGCAATCGGTGCAGCCAAGGCGGAGCGTTGACTTTTCATGGGGATCGTGGGAACCCTGGTGGCAGCTCAAGCAGCCGTTGCTCTTGGCCGCCGCTTCCTCCGCAGTCTGGCGCAGCAGATGGATGTCTTCCAACTCGCGCGGCGTAGGATAGGCAGCCTGGGCGGGGCGACCCTGCGCTTGGACGAGTGCCCAGGGATTGCGCAGTCCAAAAAGGACGCCGGCCAGCAGGAGCGGCGCCACGATCAGGAGTGAACTGAACCGCCATACTCGTCGCGTCTGTGCCATGAACCCCGGACCTCCGTGTCCTTCTCGTGCATTCGATCCACTCTGTGTAGAGCTCCTAGTATCTGAACTCCATCTCCATGAATCCCGCTACAAGCGGATCGACCGGTTGACCTAGATTGTTGTACAGGTCTTTGAACCCACCCCCAGGGATCAGCGAAGATACGCCGGCCCTGAGGATCACATTGTTGGACAATAGCGGTCGATACTCAAATCCTGTACTTAAATCAACTCCGATATAGTTGCGAATGTTCTTCTGGAAGAGAAGCTCCTGCAGAGGTGCGACCTGATCAAACCAAAGGAAATTGCAATTGTTGATCATGCGCAACTTGGGAGTGATCTCGAAATCCACGCCGGCGTTGGCCAGCCAAAGCCCCGGATTGACGAAGTTGCTTTGCCCCTGGGTTTTGCTCGAACGCAGATCGGGCACCAAACTTCCCGCTTGCTTCAGGTTGACACCCACCAGATGAATCGCTTCCCGCTGCCAGAAGCTGAATTCGCCACCCGCGAAGTTGGGATTGTCGAAAATCGTGTCGAAGCCGGTGGCGTGCCGGTTCGTGGGGTTGGAATCGCCCGAGGCGTAGAACCCAGAAGTGCGGAAGCGCATCCAGTCTCGGTCATAGGACAGCTCCAGGGCCGCCATCTGGGCATTGATCTCCTGGCTTTGGCCGGCCAAGGGATTGTCGCTGTCCCGGCCAAGCGCCCAGTAGAACGCATGCGTGATGTTGTAACGGTCGATATGGCCGTCGCCGGTCCAGCCCAGGTAGACGGCGTCGACCTGATGCGGCGTGAAGATGCCGACCGGATCGGGCCGCACCAGGAAACCGTTCTTATCGAAATCAAAGGTCGGCCGGTCGTGATTGTAGTGAATGCTGAACTGGGTCGTGTAGCCGGGAAAAATGAAATCCTGACAATAATAGTTGGCAATGAAGACATTCTGATGACGCATTTGAAACGTATTCAACCCGCTGTTGGTGTCTTTCTCCTGCATATCGAAGGCCAGGATGTTGAATTGCTCCCGATTCGACAGATACGTGCCGAACAGGCGCACGGCCCGGTTGGTATCACTGAAGATGAAACCGCGGAAGTCGCTGACGAACGGCTGGCTGCCGACGCGCAGGGACATGAAATCGTAATCGGGGCTCAGATCGGCAAGTTTGCCTTCGACGAAATACTCTTCCAGGGAAACCCAGGTGCGGATGCGGCTGGTGCCGTTGAGTACGTCGGGATTGACCTGGGCCAGCTCGTTGGCCGCAAAGTTATTGATATTGAAGATCGGCGTCAGATGAATCTGCCAGTCGATGGGTTTGAAGGCCGCATCGCCGTGGAACAGGTTCATGTCCAGCCTGAAGTTCTGGTTATACACGAACTGACTGGGATTGCCGAAAAAGTCATAGCTGTGCGGGCGCGACGTACTCTCAAAAGGAGTGGTGGCGGTCGGCAGCTCTCGACCCTCGATAAGAATGTTGGTCGCGGCGGTGATCTCGACAAACGTGTGCTGGCCGACGATCGGAAAGTCGCCCTTGAGGACGTTTTGATTGTACGGATCCCACCAATGGCCTAGCATGTAGGGGTAATCGACGGCCAGGGGGTGATCCTTGGTGTAACGGTCCCACTCCGGGAGGCCGATCCGCCAACGGTCCTCGATCGGCACGAAATCGCTGGTCTCCTGGCTGTCGCGCGGCAGCACGCCGGAGGGGCCGGTGAAGCCCAGAGGCGGATCCCTCGGCGTTTGCAGAAGTGGCTGAGCCGCCTGGGTCGCGGCCGGCGCTGTCGTGGGCGGCGACTCCAGTGGCCGGTTAAGCACCGGCGGCTGAACCTGCGCGCGGGCAGCAGTCGCGCCCAGCACCATACTCACCATGATTCCGTAGGCCGCGTTGCGACGCATCATGCGACACGCTCCCGCGCTGAAGTCGGATGAAAAGAAAGTTTCCCAGCGTCAATATCGGGTAGGAAATGTAAGGCTCTTGAGCAATGATAGGATTTTGCGGGCAAATTGGTTGGGGCAAGGCTATCTGGAGAATCTGTGGTTAAGGGAATTGCTGACAACCACCATTTTAACGCGCGCGCCGCCAAACTTGCCATAACGGTGTCAAATCCCTGATCCCTCTAGACGGCTTTTGCCGATGGTAACGCTGAACTTCATAACAAGGGGATGAGCATGCATCGCTTAAATTGTCGCGCTCGCTTGGGCGTCGAAAGACTTGAAGGCCGGGAAATGCTCGACGCCGCGGCCAATGTCGGCTTTGTCACCCAGGCGTTTCAAGATTTACTGCATCGGTCTCCCGATGCAGGCGGCCTCACCGCCTTCACCACGGTCCTCGGCAACGGCACGGCCACGCGAGCGACGGTCGTCCTGGATATCGAGGCCAGCCTGGAGTACCAGGCCAACGCGATCCAAACTATCTATCAGAATCTGCTGCACCGTCCCGCCGATCCCACGGGACTGGCCGGGTTCAGCGCTTTCTTGTCGGCAGGCGGCACCATCGATCAAGCCGAGGCATTTCTCACCGGCTCGAATGAGTATTTCCAGAACCGAGCGGGCGGCGACAACAACGCTTTTCTGAGCGCTCTCTATCAAGATCTCTTGAAACGGCCGCTTGATCCAACCGGCCAGGCCGCTTTCACGCAGGAGTTGAGCCAGGGAGTGAGCCGCACGCAGATTGCTCAGTACATCCTGAGCAGCAACGAGTATCTCACGGATGAAGTGCAGGGCATCTACCAGGAGTTCTTGCACCGGCCGGCGGATGCCGGCGGGCTGCAAACCTTTGTCACGGCGCTGCAGTTGAACGAACCCGCCCAGTGGGTTGTGGCAGCCATTGTCAGCTCGGACGAGTACTTCGGCGGCGGCGCCGTGGACCCACCGACGTTGAGTGCCGCCCAGGTGCAGCAGCTTCTCCAGCGCGCCGCCGCGGCCTCCAGCTACAACAATGCCATTATCGCCATCGTGGATCGCAATGGCGTGCCTCTGGGCATCCGCGTCGAGTCGGGTGTGTCCCAGACCATACGCAGCAGCCCTATTCTTTTGACCTTTGCCGTGGACGGCGCCCTGGCCGAAGCCCGAACGGGCGGCTTCTTCGGCAACGATCAGGCGCCCTTGACCTCGCGAACGATCCAGTTCATCAGTCAGTCCACGATAACGCAACGCGAAGTCGACTCCAATCCGGATACAGGGGACCCGACATCTACGCTGTTTGGTCCAGGGTTCGTGGCGCCCGTCAACATCGGCGCCCACTTCCCGCCCAATATTCCCAACACGCCCACAGTGGATCTCGCCAACATTGAAGGCACCAACCGGGACAGCCTCCTGCACGCGGGCGCTAACGGCATCAAGAGCCCCACAGGCTCTATCCAGCTGCCCAGCGAATTCAACGTGCCTCTCAATTACATCCCCAACGGCCAGGCAACTCAGGCGCCGGAATCGTATGGCTTGATCTCCGGCATCGATGTTTATGCCCAGGCTCGAGGCATCGGCACCTTGCCGGGCGGCATCCCCATAGTCGATAGCGGCGAGGTGGTTGGCGGCATTGGCGTCTTCTTCCCCGGAACGACCGGGTTTGCCACAGAAGAAAACTCGATCCTCAGCACCACATACAATCCCAAGCTGCCCGACCTCTCCCAGGTCGCGGAGTATATGGCATTTGCCGCCGTCGGCGGCAGCTCCGGCGCAAGCGCGAGCATCGGTACGATCGGCGGCGTGCCGCCGTTGCCCGGCTTCGATTTGCCGTTTGGTCAAATCAACCTGGCCGGCGTCACCCTGCCGCTCTTTGGCCCGGGCGTCGGCCTCCCGGCCATTGATACTCTGGTCCAATTCGGCGCTGGATTGGGCACGCGCTCCACGGCCGGCGACTCGGATCTGCCTGTGGATCTCGGCGGCGACCAATACCTGAATGGCGCATCGGTTCCCACAGGTTGGCTGGTAGCCCCCCACGCCGGCAGCGGCCTGACGGCTGCCGACGTCGTGCAAATCATCTCCCAAGGGATCGCCCAGGCCAACCAAACACGCGCCGCCATTCGCCTCCCCGCCGACAGTCCGGTAAAGATGGTGTTCTCGGTATCGGACCTGGACGGCAACATTCTCGGCTTGTATCGCATGCCCGATGCCACGGTCTTTTCGATCAATGTGGCGGTGGCCAAGTCGCGCAACAATGCCTACTACGCGAATCCGGCCTTGTTGCAGCCGGTGGATCAGGTGCCCGGAGTGCCTGCCGGCGCGGCTCTGAGCAGCCGGACCTTCCGCTATCTATCGCTGCCTAATTTCCCCGAAGGCATCAATGGCACGCAGCCGGGACCATTTTCGATCTTGAATGACCCCGGTACCAACCCGATCAACGGCCAGAACACCGGCGCGCCGGTGCCGGCGACCGAGATCACCAGCGTGGAAGGCCGCACCTCGTTCTTCCCGGGCACGAACTTCCACGATCCGGTGAACCTGGGCAACCAGGACGGCATTGTGTTCTTCCCGGGTGGTGTGCCGCTCTACAAGACGATCA
>Ga0206984_1019_pt1 | contig 14705 bp, 15 predicted proteins | sample Alteio_BWMinCont_16_FD_153491 | JGI IMG/M metagenome (GOLD analysis project Ga0206984, IMG submission 153491) | Enriched cells from forest soil in Barre Woods Harvard Forest LTER site, Petersham, Massachusetts, United States -... | ecosystem: Environmental > Terrestrial > Soil > Temperate forest >... | reverse complement strand
TGAGGAAACCATGTCCATCCTTATCAACAAAAACACCAAGGTCATCTGCCAGGGCTTTACCGGTCGCGAGGGCACCTATCACTCCGAGCAGGCGATTGCCTACGGCACCAAGATGGTGGGCGGCGTAACGCCCGGCAAGGGCGGCACGACGCATATCGAGCTGCCGGTGTTCGACACCGTGGCGGCAGCGAAAGCCAAAACCGGCGCCAATGCCTCGGTCATTTACGTTCCGCCGCCGTTTGCCGCCGATGCCATCTGCGAGGCGATCGACGCCGAGATAGAGCTGGTCATCTGCATTACCGAGGGCATCCCGGTGCTCGACATGGTGAAGGTGAAGCGCTCGCTTAGCGGCAGCAAGACGCGCCTCATCGGGCCTAACTGCCCCGGCGTGATTACGCCCGGCGAATGCAAAATCGGCATCATGCCAGGCCACATCCACAAGAAGGGCAAGATCGGCATCGTGTCGCGCTCCGGCACGCTCACCTATGAGGCCGTGGCGCAGACGACCGCCGAGGGCTTGGGCCAGAGCAGTTGCGTCGGCATTGGCGGTGACCCGGTGAACGGTACGAATTTTATCGACTGCCTGGAATTGTTCTTGGCCGACCCGGAAACGCAGGCGATCATCATGATCGGCGAAATCGGCGGCGATGCGGAAGAACAGGCGGCGGCATTCCTGAAGTCATCCAAGATCAAGAAACCCGTGGTGGGCTTTATCGCGGGCCGCACGGCCCCGCCGGGACGCCGCATGGGCCATGCCGGTGCCATCGTGGCGGGCGGCAAGGGTGGCGCGGAGGACAAGATCGAGGCGATGAAATCCGCCGGGATCACCGTGGCCGATTCGCCCGCATCTTTGGGCAAAGCCATGGCGCAGGTGCTGAAAAAAGTGGCGTGATTTTCAGCACGGCAAATAGGAAAGTCCAAATCGGATACATTCCGCTTGCCATCTGTTTCCGATAAGGATACAATCCCTCTATGCGCTTAGACGACTATTTACAAACCCATGCGATTTCGGTAGCAGACTTTGCGCGCCAGATCGGTGCCAGGAGCCGCGCTACGGTTTATCGCTATGTGCAGAGCAAGCAGATCCCCGAGCCGGACCTGATGCAGCGCATCGTGAAAATCACCGGCGGGCTTGTGCAGCCGAATGACTTCTATGATGTGCCAACTAATGCCGCGCCAGCAGCCGCTCCCGTGGTAAAAGCACCAGAACCAGTATCTTCGCAGGATGACAGAGGAATTATGACCCAGTTCGACCCGACCACGCCGTTTTTCGCCAGCAACGCGACCTTTATCGAAGAGCTGTATGAGCGCTACCTGCAAAACCCGCAGAGCGTGGATGAGAGTTGGCGCGGCGTGTTTCGTGATGTGACGAACGGCACCCGTGCGCCGGCGCATCCCAATGCATCATGGGCGCAGATCAAAAGCCGGGTGATCGGCGTGATGGAGCCGGAAGCGGCGAAGCCTGCCGGCAAGGGCGACAAGGGCAAGGCCCCGGCGGTGAGCGCCGAGGCGCTGGAAAAAGCGGCGCATGATTCCATCCGCGCCATGATGATGGTGCGCGCCTACCGCGTGCGCGGCAATCTGATCGCCAACCTCGACCCGTTGGGGCTGGAAACCAATGCCTACCACCCGGAACTGGACCCCGCGAGTTACGGCTTCACCGATGCCGACATGGACCGCGAAATTCTGCTCGACGGTGTGCTGGGGCTGAAAAAAGCCCGCTTAAGCGACATTATTTCTATTCTACGCGAAACCTATTGCGGCAATATCGGTGTGGAATTCATGCATATCCAGTTCCCGGAGCAAAAAAGCTGGATCCAGCGCCGCATCGAGGAAACACGCGGACGCCCACAATTCTCAGCGGATCAGAAAAAAGCGATTTTAGATACGATGATCGAGGTGGAGGCGCTGGAACAGTTCCTCACCGTGAAATATCCCGGCACCAAACGCTTTTCGGTGCAGGGCGGCGACGCGATGGTGCCAGGCCTGCAGGCCATCATGCGCGTGGCGGCCGATAGCGGCGTGAAGGAAATCCTGTTCGGCATGCCGCACCGCGGGCGCATGAACGTGCTGACCACCATTATGGGCAAGCCGTATGCGGAACTGCTGTCGATTTTCCACGGTAACCTGGATTTCCCGGAGTGGATCAACGCTTCCGGCGACGTGAAATACCATATCGGCACCTCGTCGGACCGCGAGATCAACGGCCACAAGATGCATCTTTCGCTGCTCTCCAACCCCTCGCACCTCGAGGCGGTGAACCCGGTGGTGGTGGGTAAGGCGCGCGCCAAGCTCGATATCCGCGGCGATCATGAAGACAAGGGCAGCGTGCTCTCCGTGTTGCTGCACGGCGATGCGGCGTTTGCCGGTCAAGGCTCCGTGGCGGAAACGCTGTCGCTGGCGGAGCTGCGCGGCTACCGTACCGGCGGCACGGTGCACATGATCGTTAACAACCAGATAGGCTTTACCACCAGCCCGAAATACGGACGATTTACGCCATACCCGTCGGACGTGGCAAAGTCGGTGCAGGCGCCGATATTCCATGTGAACGGCGATGACCCGGAGGCGGTGTATTACGTATGTAGGCTTGCGGCCGAATTCCGGCAGGAATTCAAACGCGACGTGGTGGTGGATATGTTCTGTTACCGCAAATTCGGCCACAACGAGTCCGACGAGCCGATGTTTACCCAGCCCCTCATGTACAAGGCGATTGCGCAGCACCCGCTGCCGGCGCATATTTATTCCGACAAGCTGGTGAATGAGGGCACGCTTTCCAAAGAGCAGGTGGATGGCAAGTTCGCTGAATTCAAAACCTTCTTCGACAAGCAGTATGAGGCGGGCAAGAACTACAAGCCCAACAAGGCCGACTGGCTGGAAGGCCAGTGGGCGGGCTTCGAGCCTGCGAAGGGTGAGCAGCCGGAGCCGGAAACCGGTGTCGACGTCAAAAAGCTGAAGGACGTGGGCATGGCGATTTCCAAAGTACCGGAGGAAATCAAGGTAAACCCCAAGATTATCCGCCAGCTGGATGCCAAGCGCAAAATGGCGGAAACCGGCGAGCATTTTGATTGGGCGACCGCCGAGGCGCTGGCGTTTGGTACGCTGCTGGAGGAAGGCTATCACGTGCGCCTTTCCGGGCAGGATTGTGGGCGCGGCACGTTCTCACAGCGCCACTGCGTGCTGATCGACCAGGAAAACGAAACGCGCTATAAACCGTTGAATCATGTAAGCGATAAGCAGGCATGGTTCGAGGTGCACGACTCCTCGCTCTCCGAATTTGCTGTGCTGGGCTTTGAGTATGGTTATTCGCTGGGCCAGCCGGGCGGGCTTACCCTGTGGGAAGCGCAGTTCGGCGATTTTGCCAACGGCGCGCAGGTGATTATCGACCAGTTTATCGCGTCGGGTGAGGTGAAGTGGCTGCGCATGAGCGGGCTTACCATGCTGCTGCCGCACGGCTATGAAGGCCAGGGGCCGGAGCATTCCTCCGCCCGCCCCGAGCGGTTTTTGCAGTTGTGTGCGGAAGACAACATGCAAGTGGCCAATTGCTCTACCCCGGCTAATTATTTCCATGTCCTGCGTCGCCAGCTGCACCGCAAATACCGCAAGCCCTTGATTATCATGACGCCCAAATCGCTGTTGCGGCATAAGCTGTGTGTGTCCACGCTGGCCGATATGGCCAAGGGCACACGTTTCCTGCGCGTGATTTCGGAAACGGAAAAGCTGGTAGCGGCCGACACGGTGAAGCGCGTGGTGCTGACATCGGGCAAGGTGTATTACGATTTGTTCGAGATGCGTGCCGAAAAGGGCATCGACGATGTGGCGCTGGTGCGCGTGGAGCAGTATTACCCGTTCCCGGCGAAGGAAATCAAAGCCGAGCTTTCCAGGTACAAGAACGCCGAGGTGGTGTGGTGCCAGGAAGAGCCCAAGAACATGGGCGCCTGGACCTTTATCTCGCCGCGTATCGAGGAGGTGCTGGAAGAGCTTGGACGTTTGAATGAGCGCGTGGCTTACGCAGGCCGCGCTGCCAGCGCCTCCACCGCCGCCGGGTACCTAAAAATCCATGAAAAAGAGCAGAAGGCGTTGGTAGAGGCGGCTTTACAACTGTCCGGAACCAAGCTAAAAGCCGCGAAAGCCTGATTTATCTTGTCATGCCGCATTTATTGCGGCATCTCCCCCAATATGAAGGAGGCCCCGCTAACCAAGTGCGGGGTGACAAAAACCCAAAGGAGGAGCATTCCATGGCCGGTGAAATTGTCGTCCCTAATCTCGGAGAATCGGTTTCCGAGGCTACGGTTTCGAAATGGTTCAAAAAAGTGGGCGATGCGGTGGCGCAGGACGAGCCGCTGCTGGAGCTCGAAACCGACAAGGTGACCATGGAAGTCAATGCCCCGGCCGCGGGTATGCTGAAGGAAATCAAGGTTGCGGAGGGCAAGACCGTGGAAGTGGGCGCGCTGCTGGGCATGATCGAAGTGGGCGCAAAAGGCGCTGCGGCAGCACCGAAGCAGCAAGCAGCAAGCAGCAAGCAGCCGGAAAAAGCCGCATCTCCCTCGCCAGCAATGAGCAACCAGCAACCAGCAACGAAAATCAACCCTGCGACCGATTCCGGCCCTGCGGTTTCAAAGATGCTTGCGGAAACGGGCATGAATGCGGCAAGCATTTCGGCTACGGGCAAGGATGGCAGGCTGACCAAGGGCGATGTGCTTTCAGCAGTTGGCAGTTCGCAGTCGGCAGTCGGCAGTGTAGGTTCTTCTGCCAACCGTCAACCGCCAGCCGCCAGCCGTGCCGAAGAGCGCGTAAAAATGAGCAAGCTGCGGCAGGTGATTGCGCGTCGGCTGAAGGATTCGCAGAACACGGCAGCAATCCTCACCACGTTCAATGAAATTGATATGAGCGCCGTCATGGGCCTGCGCAACGAGTACAAGGATGCGTTTGAAAAGAAGCACGGCATCCGCCTTGGCTTCATGGGCTTTTTCATCAAGGCGGCGGTGAACGCGCTGAAGGAAATCCCGGCGGTGAATGCCAGCATCGACGGCGATGAGCTGGTGTATAAAAATTACTGCGACATCGGCGTGGCGGTGGGTACCGACCAGGGCCTGGTGGTGCCGGTGGTGCGCAATGCCGACCAGATGAGCATTTTAGAGATCGAGGCGGAACTGGCGCGGCTGGCGAAAAAAGCGCGGGATGGCGCACTGGCGATGAGCGATCTGCAGGGCGGCACGTTTACGGTGAGTAACGGCGGCGTCTACGGTTCGCTCATGAGCACGCCGATCATCAACCCGCCGCAATCGGGGATTTTAGGCATGCACAAAACCGAGGAGCGGCCGGTGGTGAAGGACGGCCAGATCGTCATCCGCCCGATGATGTACGTGGCGATGAGCTATGACCACCGCATCATCGACGGCAAGGAATCGGTGACGTTTTTGGTGCGCGTGAAGGAAGGTGTGGAAGACCCGAGAAGGCTGCTGCTGGGGTTGTAATCCGTGCGCATAGTTAAAGCTTCGACAGTCGCGGATTTTGCTATCGCAGGCCAGCTGATACAGGAATACCGTGATTATCTGGTGGCGGAAGGTATTTTCGAGTGCGCCGCCGGCAATTTTGACACGGAAATACAAAACCCATCGCGTACCTATCCGTCGGCTCAGGGTGGCGTATATTTGGCATTTGACGGAGACCGGCCCACCGGGTGCGCAGCACTGGAGGAGCAGACGCCGGGTATTGGCGAGGTAAGGCGTTTGTTCGTGCGGGCGGATTTTCGCGGTCGCGGGCTGGGGCGCGAACTGATTGCATTTGTGGTGGAAGATGCCCGTTCGCTTGGCTATCGCGTCATCCGCCTCGATACGTTCCGTCGCATCCCCTATGCGCAGAATATCTATTTAGGGCTTGGTTTTCAGGAAATCCCGCCATACAACGAACTTCCCAGAGACAAGGTGATATTTTTGGAGCAGTCATTATGACTAACCCATTCGATCTTATCGTTATCGGCTGCGGTCATGTCTCTCCTTGATGAACTCCGCGCTCGGCGCGAGGAAATTCTGGCCCTGGCTGCCACGCATGGTGTCATCAGCCTGCGCGTGTTCGGCTCGGCTTTGCGCGGCGAAGAAAAGCCGGGTAGCGACGTGGATTTTCTGATAAGCATGGAGCAAGGGCGGGATTATTTCGATCTTGTCGAACTGCAGCTTGCTCTGGAGGCTATGCTTGGCCGCGCCTGCGATGTGGTGAGCGAAGGTGGGCTGCACCGGTTGTTGCGCGATGCCATTATGCGCGAAGCGTGTCCGTTATGAAAGACGACAGGTTGTATCTGGAGCATATGCTCTCTTGCATTGCCGATATTGAAACCTATGTTGGCGAGCATGGCGAAGAAGTGCTACTAAAGCCCGGCCTCGTGCAGGATGCAGTGCTTCGGAAATTGCAGATCATGGCGGAATCCGCCAAGCTGGTTACCGATGGAACAAAAGCCCGCATGCCAGATGTTCCGTGGCGTACGATTGTCGGGTTTCGCCATGTGCTGGTGCACCAATATCTGGGCGTGGACATTGAAAAGGTGCTGGGTGTGGTAAAGCGGCGATTGCCGGAACTGAAACAACAGGTGACATTTTTTTGCGAGAAATATTATGGCAAATAACTTCGACCTCATCGTTATCGGCGGCGGGCCGGGCGGCTATGTGGCGGCGATCCGCGCGGCGCAGCTGGGCATGAACGTAGCGTGCGTGGAAAAGCGCGGCGCGCTGGGCGGCACGTGTTTGAATGTGGGGTGTATCCCGTCGAAGGCGCTGCTCAATTCTTCGTATAAGTTTGAAGATGCGCGGGATCATTTCGGTGCGTTTGGCATCAAGGCCAAGGTAGAGCTGGATCTGCCCACCATGATGAAACAAAAAGACGACGCGGTATCGGGTCTCACCAAGGGCGTGGAAGGATTGTTCAAGAAAAACAAGATCACCTACGTGGTCGGCGCGGGCACCGTTACCGGCGCCAATGAAGTCACAGTAAATGGCAAAGACAAGCTTGCTGCGAAAAATATCTTGATTGCCACCGGCTCGGAATCCATGCCCCTTAACGGCGTGGAGGTGGATGAGAAAAAAATCGTCACTTCTACTGGTGCCATCGCACTGGATAAAGTGCCGGCGCATCTGGCAGTCATTGGCGGCGGCGTTATCGGGCTGGAGCTGGGTTCGGTGTGGAAGCGGCTGGGTGCGAAAGTGACCGTGGTGGAATTTTTAGACCGCATCGGCGGGCCGATGGACGCGGAAGTGGCAAAACAATTCCAGCGTCTGCTGGAAAAGCAGGGTATCGAGTTCAAGCTCGGCATGAAAGTGACCGCGGCGGATGCCCAGGGCAAGGGTGTTACGCTCACCATGGAGCCTGCAAAAGGCGGCGCGAAGGAAACGCTGGCGGCGGACGTCGTGCTGCTCTCGATCGGGCGGCGCGCGTATACGCAGGGGCTGGGGCTCGACAAGGTCGGCGTGAAGGTGGATGAGCGCGGCCGCGTGGCGACCGACAAGCATTTCCGCACTTCCGTGGCCAGCATTTATGCCATCGGCGATGTGATCGCCGGCCCGATGCTGGCGCACAAGGCCGAGGACGAAGGCATGGCGGTGGCGGAAATTCTGGCCGGGCAGAAGGGGCACGTGAATTACGATGTCATCCCCAGTGTGGTGTATACACACCCGGAAGTGGCAAGCGTGGGCAAGACGGAAGAAGAAGCGAAGGCTGCGGGCATTGCCTACAAGGTGGGCAAATTTCCCTTCATGGCCAACAGCCGCGCGCGCACGGTGGCCGATGCGGATGGCTTCGTGAAAATCATCGCCGATGCGAAAACCGACCGCGTGCTGGGTGTGCACATCATCGGCCCGGATGCGGGGACGATGATCCACGAGGCGTGCATTGCCATGGAATTCGGCGCTTCAAGCGAAGACATCGCCCGCACCTGCCATGCCCACCCCACCCTGAATGAAGCGGTGAAAGAAGCGGCATTGGCGGTGGCAGGAAGGCCGATTCATATATAAATTCAATAAATTGGCCGCATCTTGCATTGCAGCCATCTGCGTGCTATATTAGCCATTCGCACATATGACCAGCACATCCAAAGCGCTTGCATTGCCGCTATCCCTTCCCGTCCCGGCTCTTCCGGCCGATGGACTTAGAAAATATTTGCTCGAAATCAATCGCTTTCCCGTACTGACGGCGGAGGAGGAACTCGACCTTTCTACCCGCTGGCGCGAGCACGGCGACGTGGCGGCGGCGCACCGGTTGGTGACGTCGCACCTGCGGCTGGTGGCCAAGATGGCGTTCAAGTTTCGCGGTTATGGCTTGCCGGTGGCGGAGTTGATCGCCGAGGGCAATATCGGCCTCATGCAGGCGGTGAAGCGGTTTGAGCCGGAGCGTGGCTTCCGCCTTGCCACGTATGCCATGTGGTGGATCAAGGCGGCGATACAGGAATATATTTTGCGCTCGTGGTCGCTGGTGAAAATTGGCAGCAGCGCGGCACAGAAGCGCCTGTTCTTCAACCTGCGTAAGCTGAAGCGCAAAATTGGCGCATCGCACGGGCTGGAAGTAAATGATGAGCAGACGGTGGAAATCGCCCGGCAGCTGGATGTCAGCCAGGAAGACGTGGTGGCCATGGACCAGCGCATGAACGCCAAGGACGTCTTCTTAAACAGCCCGATGGGCGCGGAAGGCGACGCGGAAAAAATGGATTTCCTGGAAGATACTTCCGACAACCAGGAAACGCAGCTGGCAGCGAAGCAGGAAACACGCCAGCGCCGCGGCCTGCTGGCGCGCGCGCTTTCGGTACTGAACCCTCGCGAGCGCGATATTTTTATGCAGCGCCGCCTGCAGGATGAGCCCTCCACGCTGGAGGAATTAAGCCAGCGCTATGACATTTCGCGCGAGCGTGTGCGGCAGATCGAGGCACGCGCCTTCGAGAAGCTGCAGAAGGAAATGACCTCGGCGGCGGCGTGATGCTGTCTTTTTCTTCTCCGTTGAAACGCCAGGCGCAGGCGCTATATGTCGCCATCGTGGCGCAGGCGCGGCAGCCGTTTTTATACCGCGACTTCGGTATTGCCGATACGCTCGACGGGCGGTTCGATGCCATTATCCTGCACATGTTCCCGGTCATCCGGCGCCTGAAGCGTACGCCCGAAGCACGCATGCTGTCACTGGCGCGGTTGCTGCAGGAAGCGTTTATTGCCGATATGGACCGCTCCTTGCGTGAAATGGGCGTAGGCGATACCGGCGTTGGCCATCGCATCAAAAAAATGGGCGGCGCGCTGGGCGGCCGCCTGCGGGCCTATGAATCGGCGGTGAATGATGTGGCGGCGATGCGGGAAGCGCTGGTGCGCAATGTTTATCGTGGCGTGCCGGATACGCGTGTGTCGGCCCTTGCTGCCTATGTGGCGGAGTGCATTGCAGGGCTGGACCGTCAGGCGGTGGCGGACATCGCGTCCGGCGAGCCCTGTTTCGTTCAGGCGAATGCCGCTTCGGGCGGCACCTGTTCCGGCGATGTTGCATCCAGCGCCAGCGTTGCCCCGTAAGCCTTGCTGCCGCGGTAGGACTGCGTGCCGGTATGGGTCCGGACGTTGCCCGCGAAGCGCTTCTCAGGCGTGGCAGCGGTGGATGCCGTGGGTATGGGCGGTGGTGCGGTAGCGGCAACGGCAGCGGATGCCTGCGGCGCATACACCCGGCTGTTGTTGGCAGCGGAAAGCGCAGGTGTGTTGCCTGCTGTCCCCTGCAGCGTTTTCATGAATTCGCCTGCCGGGTTTCCGCCCATGCTTGCCGCATAATTATTCTGCGTATTGAAACCAGTGTTTTGCGGCGTGGCCTGGGCGTAGGAATTGATGACGCCCTGGGTTTGCGGATCGCTGCTGCCCTGCCCTATCAACTGTGCCAGGAACAGCGAGGGAAAGGCGGTGATGTTGGTATTGGTCGACGGGGCGAAGATGCCTGGTGCAGAGGCGGCGTTTGCCGTGGCCGCTGCCTGGTCAGATATATCGGTGGCGTAGGGAGGGTTATTGGTGGCGTCATTGCGGACCGCGGGTTGCGGCACGCTGCCGGCGACCTGCGCGGTCGGAAGGCGGCCCAGCACCGGTTCTGCGGGCGCGATCATACTTGCCACCGACGCCTGAGGTGTGGTAGGTAACGTTGGAAATGCGGATGCGGCGACCGTGTACATGCGGCTCAACTGTGGATTGTTTTCGTAACTTCATGATTATTATAGCATAAATAATAAAAAAGCCCAAAGGGTAAAGCGGGATGATACGTGGACTGTTAATTGTATTTAGTGTTGTTTTACTGCTAGTTACAGGGATGACGCTGTGGCTGACCCGCGGTTCGGAGCCGGAACTGGGGGCTGATACGCTGTCTCGTCTGCAGCCGGCGGCGGGTAAGATGGAGGCGATCGGCGGGCCGTTTACGCTGATCGATCAGGATGGCAAAACGGTTACGGAGAAAGATTTTGACGGCAAGCTGAAGCTGGTGTTCTTCGGTTTTACCCATTGCCCAGACATCTGCCCGGTGACGTTGGCCACGCTCACCAGCCTGATGAACCATTTGGGCGACAAGGCAGACCAGGTGGTGCCGCTGTTCATCACCGTGGACCCTGAGCGCGACACGCCCGCGCGCCTGAAAGAATACCTGCGGGATTTTCATCCCGCTATCCGCGGCCTGACCGGCAGCAACACGCAGATCGCGCAGGCGGCAAAGGAATATAAGGTCTACTACGCCGCGGCGAAGCCGGAACAAGGCGCGAAGGCTGATTATGCGGTGGATCATTCGTCCATGGTCTATTTCATGAGTAGGAACGACGGCTACCTTGGCTATTTCTCGCCGGACGATACGGAAAAATCCATGCTGGAAACCATTACGGCACGGTTGGACTGATGACGGAAAAACGCCGCGGCATGATGTTTGTGCTTTCCTCGCCTTCGGGCGCCGGGAAAACCACGCTGTCGCGCCGCCTGCTGGAGCGCCAGTCACCGTCGGTGGTGATGTCGGTTTCGGTTACCACGCGGCCCAAGCGCGAGAATGAAGTGGAAGGCAGGGATTATTTCTTCGTTACCCAGGCGCAGTATGACCGCATGTCAGTGAATAACGAACTCTTGGAAGGTGCCAAAGTGTTCAACAACTGGTATGGCACGCCGCGCTCATTTGTGGAAAAGCACCTGGCGGCTGGCACCGATGTGCTGTTCGACATCGACTGGCAGGGCACGCGCAAGCTTAGCTTCAAGCACCACAGGGACCTGGTCAGCGTGTTCATCCTGCCGCCCACCATGGCTGAACTCGAACGCCGCCTGAAGCAGCGGGCGCAGGACAGCATGGACGTGGTTCTGAGCCGCATGGCCAAGGCGCGCGACGAGATCAGCCACTGGCAGGAATATGAATACGTGCTGGTGAACGACGACCTGGAAGCCACGCTCGCCAAGGTGGAAAACATTCTGCTTGCCGAACGCCGGAAACGGGCGCGGCAGCTGTGGCTGGAAGAGTTTATGAAAAGGCTTTGATTGCTGCTTGGCTTACCGCAGGTATAAAAAAATCGTGAATTTTCTTCTTGACTGGTTTTTTTCAGTATTTCCTAGCCAGCCGGCAAAATTCCTCCACACTCAGCGTCTCTCCCCGGCGCGTGCCGTCAATTCCTGCTGCTTTCAGCAGCGCTTCCGTATCCACGTTCAGGGTTTTCAGGCTCTGTCGCAGCATCTTGCGCCTCTGACCGAACGCGGCGGCCACTACGCGTTCGAGCGCTGTTTTGTCTGCCGGGTAGAGCGGTTTTGGCCGCGGCACCAGCGTAATCACCGAGGAATGGATTTTAGGCGGTGGGGAAAATGCGCCGGGGGGCAGGTCGAAATGGTGCGCCGTTTCGCAGAGCCACTGGCTGATGACGGAGAGACGCCCGTAATCCTTGCTGCCCGGTTCGGCCATGATGCGCCCCGCCACTTCGCGCTGGAACATGAGGGTGAGGGATTGATAGGCCTGCGGATCGACGTGGATATCATCCAGCCATTTGATCAACAACGCCGTGCCGACATTGTAAGGAAGGTTGGCGACCACTTTGCGCGGTGCGGGGCTGAGCGTTGGCAAATCTGCTTCCAGCGCATCGGCTTCGATAACAGCAAGCTGCGGGAAGGATTCTTTGAGTTCTGAAAGCGCTGCCACGCAGCGCTGGTCCTTCTCGATGGCGATGAGCTGTTTTGCTCCCGCCTGCAGCAGCGCGCGCGTCAGTCCGCCGGGTCCGGGGCCGATTTCGATCACCGTGCAGCCCGCTACATCGCCGGCGCAATGGGCGATGCGGGCGCAGATGTTTTCATCGAGCAGAAAATGCTGGCCGAGGGATTTCTTCGTGTTCAGCCCGTGGCGGGCGATGAGGTCTTTAAGCGGGGGGAGCGGAGGCAACGCGGCTCAGGGTTCTTCAGGCTGTTTTTCGCCCAGCGGCACTTCCTCGAGCGCGTAGCCGGCGGAGCGCACGGTGCGGATGATGTCGGGGCGCTTGCCGTCATAGTCCAGCCCCTTGCGCAGGCGGCGGATGTGGACGTCTACCGTGCGCAGCTCGACGTAAATGTCATGGCCCCAGACGGAATCGAGCAGCTGTTCGCGCGAGAAAACTCGGGCGGGGTGCTCCAGCAGGTAGCGCAGCAGCGAAAACTCGGTGGGGCTTAAGTGGATTTCAATGCCGTCACGCGAGACCTTGTGCCCGGCCACGTCCATGCTCACACCGGCGAAGGACAGGGTTTTTTCGGTCAGTGCCGGGCGGAAGCGGCGGAACACGGCGCGGATGCGCGCAATGAGCTCGGCGGGTGAAAAGGGTTTTACCAGGTAGTCGTCAGCACCGGCGTCGAGCCCGCGGATGCGGTCCCCCTCTTCGCCGCGGGCGGAAAGCATGATGATGGGGATGCCTTTCGTGTCCGGGCTCCAGCGCAATTGCTTGCAGACGTCGATGCCGCTCATGGAGGGCAGCATCCAGTCCAGCACGATGATGTCCGGGCGGTATTCCTTCACCATGGTGACGGCTTCTTCGCCATCGCCGGTGGAATAGACCTGGAATCCCTCGCGTTCCAGGTTGTAGCGCAGCAGCGTGACAATCGCCGTTTCGTCCTCTACAATCAGAACCGAAGTCTCCACGCGCTGGCCTTCCAGTTAGTTTAGCAAACGATTAACCTAGCACAGCTTACCTTAATATCATGTTAAAATTCAAGCGAAACCAAGGGGATTTAAACGAACGCCCGGCTGGCGCCGGGCTTAAGGCTCCCTCCCCGCTGCTTCGGCTGGCCCTGGACCTTGGGCCGCTGATGATTTTCTTCGTTTCCTACCGGTTTTCTGGCATCATGGGGGCAACCGCCGTGCTGATAGTGGCTACCCTGCTGTCGATTGCCATCAGCTATGCGCTGGAGGGCAAGGTGTCGCCCATGCCGGTCATCACAGGCGTGGCGGTGACCATATTCGGCGGCCTGACGCTCTACCTGCAGGACGAGACCTTCATCAAGATCAAGCCGACGCTGGTGTACCTGCTGTTTGCGGCAGTGATCCTTTCGGGGCGGTATTTCAATAAATCCATCCGCTGGCAGAATACCCATTTCCGCAAGTTTTCCCTGCAGTACATCATGGGGGGCGCGTTGCAGCTTACCGAGGAAGGGTGGCACAAGCTGTCATTGCGCTGGGGGGTGTTTTTTCTTTTTCTCGCGGTCTTGAACGAGGTGGTGTGGCGCAATTTCTCAACTGACTTCTGGGTGAACTTCAAGGCATTCGGCATGTTCGGGCTGACCGTGCTGTTCACCTGCGCGCAATTGCCGTTGCTCAAACGCTACATGATCCACGAGGAGCCGTGACATGCGTTGGCGCGCGGTGCTGGCGGCGCTGTTCTTCGCGCATGCGGCGGCAGCGGATACCATGCCGCTGACGAAAGCGCATGAAGCCATCGTGCAGCCGGGGGTGTGGCTTAATACATCGCGACCATTGACGGCGGAAGACCTGCAAGGCCGTATCCTCCTGCTCGATTTCTGGACGTTTTGCTGCATCAACTGCATGCACGTGATTCCGGATCTGCATTACCTGGAAAAAACATTCGGCGACAAGCTGACCGTCATCGGCGTGCATTCGGCCAAGTTTGCCAATGAACAGGACAGCAGCAATATCCGCAGTGCTATTTTACGCTATGATATCGAACACCCCGTCGTGAACGACAGCCAGTTCCAGGTGTGGAAAGCGTTTGGCGTGAATGCGTGGCCTACCTTTGTGCTCATCGGCCCGCAGGGCATGGTGAAGAGCGTGTATGCGGGTGAAGGCAACCGCGAAAAACTCGAGAAGGACATTGCGCAGCTTATCCAGAAAAATGCCGGCGGCATCAACACTAAGCCGCTGCCGGTCTCGCTGGAAAAAAACAAGGAACCCGCCACTATACTCAAATTTCCCGGCAAGTTGATTGTTGTGCCGGAAATGAATGCGCTCGCCATTGCCGACTCAGGCCATAACCGCATCGTGATTGCCGGGCTGGACGGACAGATTAGCGTCGTGATCGGCAGCGGTGCGGCGGGATATAAAGATGGCGGGTTTGCGGATGCGCAGTTCCATTCGCCACAGGGGCTGGCGTATGAAAATGGCATGTTGTACGTGGCCGATACCGAAAACCACGTGCTACGCGCGGTGGATTTCGCGCAGAAAAAAGTATCTACGCTTGCAGGCACTGGCGCGCAGGGGCAATTTCGCGATGTACAGGACGCCGTTGC
>Ga0206984_1018_pt1 | contig 14845 bp, 11 predicted proteins | sample Alteio_BWMinCont_16_FD_153491 | JGI IMG/M metagenome (GOLD analysis project Ga0206984, IMG submission 153491) | Enriched cells from forest soil in Barre Woods Harvard Forest LTER site, Petersham, Massachusetts, United States -... | ecosystem: Environmental > Terrestrial > Soil > Temperate forest >... | reverse complement strand
AACGTGGTCCATCAGGCAAGAATTCCGTGTAGGCGTCTTCCATCATCGCCGCCAACACGTTCCATCGTGTGGAACTCATGAAGCAATCATCTAGGTTGTGTCGGGACCGGGCTCTTTCAAGAGGCTCAAAAAGCCGTTCAGCCATGGTTGCCTTCGCGGAACGCGTCAATTCGTTCCACTTCCTCGACTGTTCTATATGATGCTTCTGGAGATATACGTGGACGTCATTTCGGGCCTCAAGCGTGGCGTTCTCTGAACGTCGAGCCTTGCAGATCTTTGTGGCTTCCTTCCATGAAATTACCTGCCGAACGGGGATGGACAACGTGGGTTGATAGGGTTCACCGCAGTGGGAGAGCCACTCTATGTTGACAATGCGATTAATTAGCGTGTCTGAAACCTGCATACGGGATATCCTTCGCGATCCGCAATGAGCCTTTACTCCCCGACCATCACCGCTCCTAAAAACCGCACCTGACTCGCGTCGATAACCGGCAGCGACCCTGCCTCCCGGCGCACCACGCCCGACACCGCGATGACGTCGCCGGTGACGGTAGGCATGATCAAATTCGGAGCCTGCACCAGCACGGCTGGTTTGCCGATTTTGTCGGCGATGTAGAAGCAGTTGCCCAGTCGATCCGAACCGTTCGTTACGACCACGGCGACGTAGGCGGCTTTTGTCCCGTCTGCTAACTTCCCGGTGCCCGCCACCGGTCGATGCCTCGCCGTCGTAGGCGCGCTCGACACAAGGCCGGCTTGCACAAGGATGCCGCTTTCGACGAGGTGGCGGCCGTGCCAGTCGATTCGGACATCGTAGACGCCGGGTTTGACGTTCGGAAAGCCATAGAAGCCGTTGCCGTCCGCCCTCGTCTCCCAGGTCAGGTGAGTATATTCGTGGTGACGTCGATCGCGCCATCGACGAAGGGTCACGGCGGCGTTGTCCATGGGGGTGAGAGCGTCATCGTCAGACAATGCGACACCGTCGACGTGGCCGAGTTTGGGGTGGTCCTTCCACGGCATCGACGGCACAGGGACGTCGACGGACCACAGATCCGGCGCTTCGAGCGCTTTGTAAAAGGCCGGGTTATACTGTTCTTCCACGGCCTGAGGTTTGGCCGGCGGTATTGGTGTCACCGTTGCCGGAGTGGGGGAGGGTGTCGCAGGAGCCGGCGGCGCAACGACGGTTGTGTCGGTCCCCGCGTAGGAGAAGATGACGGCGCCCGCGGCTGCGCGCCCGTCAGCGCCCTTGGTCCGCGTGTTCGCAATCTCCTGGAGGGTATTCGGGATGGTGTTGAGCCAGGAGCCGACACCCATGGTCGACATACGCCCGTACTGATGATCCTTGACGAACTCGCACCAATGCTGCCAGAAGGTGGGGTGCTTGTCGAGGTTCGTATAGGTCATGGGGCAGTTCATGTCGAGGATGCCCGACTTCATCCATCCGCGCCAGTCCGCGAAAACATCGGTGTAGGCGGCGCTCTTCGCTTCGTACATCGCGTCGGAGGTGGGCCCGTCGCCCCAGCAAATGGTCGCCGCGCTGACAGTCACCTTTGGCCGCAGCGACTTCACGCCCAGATACACGCGCTTAACGAGCGCCGTCACCTGACTTCGACGCCAGGCTTGCCACTGGGGATCGTCGAACTTGGGGATGATCGTCGGGTCGACAATGCCCTCGGCCTGTCGATAGCGGCTGACCGAAATCGGGCTGTAGCCCCAGTGCCCCACCGTCTTACCATCGCCGCCGTAGCGGATGAAGTCGAGGTGGATGCCGTCGACGGGGTAGTGACGCACGACATCCATATACACGCGGTACGTCCAGTCCGCCGCGCCGGGAATGCCAGGGTCGATCTTGGTCGACTCGCCGTCGAAGTCCAGGCCGGTGTCGGAGACGCTGTGCCACTCAGGATGCAGCGCCGCGACGCCTCTTGGATTCTTGCTCCCGCCCACCGCGCACGCGTTAATCCAGGCGTGCACCTGAATGTACGGCTTGCCCCTCTCGTGCGCGAGTTTGCAAAGGTAGTCAAGGGCGTCGAAGTGCTCGGCATCGTCTGTCGCCCACGGCTCATAGTGCGACGCATAATACGCATCGCCGCGCTTCCGCATCTGCACGAACACGGCGTTACAGTGCATCGCCCGCAAGTTGGTCATCAGATCGTCGCACTGCTGTGGCGTCATGAAGCCCGGATTGAACCCATCGACCCAGAACGCGCGTAGCTCCGGCTTGTGCCAGACTTTCGCGGGTGTGGTCGATTCGGCGTGGGCGGTCGACGTCGACAGGGCGATAAGCGCGACGGAAGTGAGGATAAAGCGCTTGAGGCTGGGGAGGTTTTTCAGGAAGATCATACTGTCTCTATAGTAGCACAGTGATCATCGGAAGGCAACGGACAGGCGACGGACATTGCCCACAACCGGTGTCTGCTGTTTCATTTCTTGGCGGTTAGCGCGTATGAATTGAGAATGTACGGTCTCCCGCAGGCCGACCCTCAACTCGATTTCCGACTATGCTACCGACGCGTCAGACACCACGCATCGAACCCATTCCATCGACCCAGGCTCGACACGAGGTCGACCGCGGGGACCGCGATCTCTGTCGACGTCAACCACGACTGTCCACCCTGATGACCGACGGCGACAGCGGTTATCGACAACGGCTTGCGCGTGGTCATGGGGATGACGATGGCGCCTGTCGACGTCAACTCGACGATCAGCACCGGCCGGACCTTGCCGCCGTCGGCAAACCGCAGCGAATCGCCGCGACACCACCAAACCTCGCCGACGGCCGGCTCGCCGCCGATCGACGCCAGGTCCTCGTCCGAAAACTTCCTCTTCCGCATTTCCGCCTTGCCCGTGAGTGTACTTTCGAAAAGTGTACCCGGCAGGCAATCGCACTGCGACGTCCGATAGTCCGGGACGGACGTCTCGCCGCAGGCGGCATAGCCACGTCGTTTATCGGCGTGATGACAATGGCATCCGCAGAGGCGTTGACTATCGACGGGTTGTCAGGTAGATTGGAGTTACTATGGCGGACAAATTCGAGTATCCAAATCACGAGCCGGGCGCAGGGGCGGGGCGCGTCTACGAAGACGACCTTAACAAGAACTACCGATGGGCGTTGAATGAGGGCGGGCTGCATTTCGAGAACGAAAGCAAAGTCCACAAGGCAATGCACAAGATCGCCAGCCGCCTCGACGCGCTTAAGATATCGTACGTCGTCGTCGGCGGTATGGCCCTCTTTCATCACGGATTTCGACGCTTTACCGAGGACGTCGATATACTCGTGTCGAAGTCCGATATCAAGATCATCCACGACAAGCTCGAAGGTGCAGGCTATCGTCCACCGTTTGCCAACAGCAAGAACCTTCGTGACACAGAGAACGGAGTGCGTATCGAGTTCCTCATCGCCGGAGAATATCCTGGCGACGGTAAGCCGAAGCCCGTTGCGTTCCCATCGCCAGTCGACGTCGGCGAGGTCGACGACGGCGTGCGGTATCTGAATCTTACGTCGATTATCGAACTGAAACTCGCTTCTGGCATGACCAATCCGCAGCGAATGAAGGACTTGGCCGACGTTCAGGATCTCATCAAACATGGTAATTTAGCTCTGGAGCTCGGGGACGGGCTCAACCCCTACGTTCGCGATAGATATCGAGAGCTTTGGGATTACGCGCAGGCCGACAAGGCCGGTCATGACGACGCCGAGATGCCGGAATGACTGACACCAACGCCAACCTCGACGTCTGGGCCGCATCCCTCGACGTCGCTGATGAAGAAGTCGACATGTACCGGGCCACCCTCGACAATCGCGAACTCGCCCGGGTCGATCGCCTGCGCCGGGATATCGACAAGCGCCACTACATCGTCTCGCACGGGATGCTGCGCGCCATCCTCGCCAGGTATGCCGCCATCAACCCCGCGCACGTCGAGTTCAGATATGGTCCGTTCGGCAAGCCCTACATTGACCTCCCCCCAGCCCCCTCCTTCAGAGGGGGAGCTATCGAGTTCAACATGTCCGACTCCGGCGGCATGCTGCTAGTGGCGGTCACGCGGGGAGTTGCGGTCGGTGTCGATATCGAGCAGCGTCGATCGATCGAGATTATGAAGTTCGCCAGGCGCTTCTTCATGGAAACCGAGGCCGCCGCGCTGGAAGCGCTGCCCGAAGTTGAGCGCGAAGCAGCGTTCTTCCGCACCTGGACCTGCAAAGAATCGTATGTGAAGGGGTGGGGATACGGCATCCAGCGGCACGTCGGCAAGTTCGAGGTGCGTGTTGGGCATCGACTTTCCGGACTGGTCTCCTGTCCGTTCGCCGACGACTCGCCATCGCGCTGGTCCCTCGTCGACATCGCCGCCATCCCCGGCTTCGCCGCCACCGTCGCCATTGAGCAGCCCGGCGTCGAGGAGGTCGCTGTCCGGTGGTGGGGAGTAGCGAATGACAGGAAAGTTAACATCGATAGTCAGGATGGTTAGGATGAGATCGAGGAATTGAAGAGAGGACACCGGAATGGGTAAAGTACTCGACACGATTGACGATGAAATGGCGGGTTGGTTGGCTGAGCAACGAGTGTTCTTTGTGGCGACAGCGCCGTTGTCGGCCGACGGCCACATCAACTGTTCGCCTAAAGGCGGCGACTGTTTCCGTGTGCTGGGGCCGCATTCGGTGGCCTACCTCGACTACACCGGTAGCGGAGTCGAGACGGTTGCGCACTTGAAGGAGAACGGCCGGATCGTCATCATGTTCTGCGCGTTCGACGGAAAGCCTCAGATTGTACGCTTTCATGGGGTCGGAACAGTCTTCACCATCGACGAGCCTGGGTTCGACGATCTCGCCGCACACTTCCCCACAAATCCCGGCTCTCGTGCCGTTGTGAAGGTGACAGTCGAGCGGGTGTCTACCTCCTGCGGCTTCTCCATTCCAATGATGGGCTTCCGCGAAAACCGCGACATCCTCGACAAATGGGCGGTCGCGAAGGGATCGGATGGCCTCGACGAATATCGTAAGCAGAAAAACACGCACAGTATCGACGGATTGCCCGGGTTTTGATGTCGATTTCAACATCACCCATTCGACCAATTGACATGAACACAACACCTATCGACGACTACCTCGCCGGCGTCGACCCCGTCGACCGCGCCGAGCTCGAGCGCATCCGCAAGATCGTCCACGCCACCGTCCCCGGCGTCGACGAGTGCATTAGCTACGGCATGCCCGGCTTCAAGTACAAGGGCAAGTACCTCGGCGGTTTTAACGCATACAAGAACCACCTCAGCTTTTTCCCAACGGCACGCCCTGTCGACGTGCTCCAGAACAGCCTGACGGATTTTAAGACATCGACCGGGACGGTACAGTTCACGGCCGATAAGCCGATCCCCGAATCGCTGATCCGGCAGATGCTACAGATCCGCGTCGATGCCATCGACGGCTGTTGACGGGACATCAGGTTTCCTGGCTAGATAGTCAAACGGTAACGCGTGAGGTCAGGTCCCGCGCACTCGTTCGGATGCACCTGTATCAAACCGCGCCAATCCGAGACAAGTTGATCATCGATCATCACCTGCGGCTTCGGCAGAAATGCGCGGAAGCAGTCGGCGATGCCGAACTCCGTCGCCGAGGTCTATGTCTCCACGGTCAGTATATCGCGGAATCTTCGACAGGTCTTAGCCCGGCACCGCAGCCGCGTATTCCTATTCGCGAACGCCACAATCGATCCGAATCTAGGACAGGCCGCCTGCCCTGAAAAGTATCTTTTCATAGCACACGCAATTCAAGGTAAAAATACCTGTGCGAAGCAAGCTGGCTTGGCACGGTTTGTGCTTACTTTATGCTTGAATGTAGAAGTTTACATCCGTCTCGCCGTCTGGACCACGAGTCGATACTAAACGGCGGCACACGCGGATGGGTGGGCTGCGTAAGTAGCGTTTACACCGAAACGTTTGCCCATCGAAAGGATTCTTTAACTCATGTTGCGCAGTACGATAAGTACAACGGCAATTCTCTCAATGATGCTCGCTGTCCCATCCTTCGCGGACACGCTTGCCAACTACACGCTGACGGGCGCCGGCAATTCGAATGTGGCCACTCTGAGCGGCGACGGCGGCGCCACTACGGTGACTGGGTACGCGGGCCGCTATACCGGGCAGCTCGGCGGCAACGACATCAACGTCTTTTGCGTCGACCTTAACCACGACATCAACTTCGGTCAGGGGTATGCCGCCGATGTCAGCCACAGCATTTCCGATGCGTCGGGAGCGCAGAACGGCGATTACTTCAACGGGGGCCTTGCGTCGGCCCTCGACAGCGGCTACTATAACCCCGGCCCTGGCCCTTTGACAAATCAGCAGCGCGCCGACGAGGTTGGCTACCTCATTCACGCCTACGATAACGCGAAGGCCGCGAATTTTCACAACAGCTACGACCTGACGACCAATGAGACCGCCGTCAGTCTCTCGATCTGGGACATTATCGCCGACGGCGGCGACGGTCTTACGCACGGAAAGATGGTCAGCGACGCCGGGACCGCCTCCACATATGGGTCGCTCGTGAGCAATCTGGAGACGCAGGCACAGAACTACAAGAATTCGCAGTTCCTGGACGTTACCTGGATCCAAGCTCCGACGAGCGGCGGACTTCAGGGCTTCGGATACACGAATTACGTTGCGCCAGTGCCCGAGGCCGGCACAGTCGCGATCTTCGGTCTTATGTTGATCGGCGGCGTTCTCACGCTGCGAACGCGGGGAAAGCAAACCGCGAACGAACCGCAGGCATAAATCAACACGAATCTGAGTTCGTCAAGAAGGGGCAAGCGGCCGAGTACGCTTGCCCCTTCATCTTATTTCCGATTCTTACCGTCCGGAGGACGGTTGGCGCCTCGCCTGTCAGCCTCGGGTTTCATACCCGTGGTCCGACGGTCGATAGCCGCGCGTCTTGTTCCGGCTAATGTCTCGCACCATCGTCGATGACCGGCAAATCTCGAATCGATCGACGCCCTGGGGCGACCGGGCCGGGCCGAAGCACGATGTCTTGACCGACCGGTTCACCATAGGTCGACAAAGGCTTCGGCGTCGACGCGAAGCGACAGCGGAAGACAAAATCGACGATCTCCGCCAGCCACACCGCCGACGTATGTGTTAGGGTCCACCAGTACTGCTGACGGAGCAGGGGGTCGCGCTGCGTCAGCATCGACCAGAGCTTGGCCGGACGTAAATGGAACCAGGCTTCGAGCCACTTGACGTTGGCGAAGATCCGCCACGGTGACATTTTGCTTTGGTTGAGAATCTGATGCCGATAGTCCCATTTCGTTAGGTCGTCTTGAATTACATCCGAATCCGCCATCTCTTTGCCGAAGACCGTCCAGGTGTGCGGTGTCACATACATAGCGTTGAGGAAGTCGCCGCCATAAAGCGCGAGCTGCTGCCTCGCCGTTCGAAAGCTGGCTGGCGTCTCATTGGCGAGTCCCACGATATGTCCGAGCACCGAAAGGATGCCGTGCTCCTTCAGCAGGCGGCATGCCTCGAAATCGATACGCGTCGTCGATCGCTTGTTGATCTGGCGAATCACATTCTCGTCGGTCGACTCGATACCCATCAGCACGTACAGGATGCCGGCCTCTCGCCACAGTGTGAGGTGCTCTTTGTCGCGCACGATGTCCGTCGCCCGAATTGTGGCGAAGAAATAGACGGGGAGTTTGCGGCGGGCAAGCTCCGCAAGAAATGCGTTCCATATCGACCGCATCGTCGTCGGATTCTCGTCGGCGAGAGTGATGAATCGTATCCCGCGCTCGCGACAGAGCCACTCGATCTCGTCGACCAGCGCAACGGGGTCGCGATGACGCCACTTCTTCCAGAAGCCGTGCTGGCCGCAATACGTGCATCGATGAGGGCATCCACGCGACATCTGGACGATTGCGGCGCGGCCGAGTCCGCCGCACTGATAGAGGTCCCAATCCTCGATCAGATCCCAGCCGGCGCGGTACTCGTCGAGGTCGCCGATCGGGTCGGCGGACGGCGTGATCACGACTCCGTGTTCACCACGAAAAGCGATGTTGGTTCCGGATTCTACGGAGGAGGCGTTGGTCGAGATCGCGTTCATCAGCGCCGCCGCGGTCGCCTCGCCTTCGCCGCGTACGATGAAGTCGACCGGGGAATCGTCGGACAAGATGCGGCGGGGATGATAGGTGGGGTAGACGCCGCCGTAGACCGTGATGACGCCCGGTTGACTGGCCTTGATCGCGGCGAACGTGCGCATGCAGACGTTGTGGGCGGGAGTCGAACCGGCGTGGCCCATCATCACCACATCGGCCTGAAATTTGAGGACGGCGTCGACGATGGCACGGTCGGACAGCGTCAGCGCCTCGGCGTCGAGCAGCTTGACTTCATGCGAGCTGGTCAGGGCGCCGCCGACCATCAGCAATCCGAGCGGCATCTGATGGCCGACACCGAAGTTCGAAGTGAACGTTTGATACGACGGATTGACGAGCAGGATCTTCACTTGTGTCCTCCTCTTGCGAACGAGTTGGTGAACACGTTCATTTTACTCGGATGGTCCGACAGATGTCAATGCCCCGATGTTGACGAGGGAGCGGCCGCGATTTTGGCACGTTAGGCCCACTCTATTTGACCGACGGTTGCCCGGCGTGCTAAAATGGGCTTGGAGCGCATTTAAGGCGACTTATCCACGGCATCCATCTGCGCGGCGGGCGCTTGGCGCGAAGCTGAGCGGTCCTCTCGCGCAATACCCCCTACCGGAAAGTTGCCGGCGCAATCGTCTGCCGCGAGTAAAACAAAACCACAATATGGATATTGTCCCCGCTAACAGTCAAGGCCCCAATCCGGCGGTTCGGCCGCATGGGGCCGATGACGGAAAGCGCATCGCGCTGGACGCCGATTCCGCGGCGACCCTCCACGCCCTCGACGTCGTTCTGACCGCCGGAGGAATGGGGCTTGCGCTTGTGGATTCCGGGTATTGCTTCACGTATGTCAACGAGTGGCTTGCGGCAGCGAATGGGGTGCCGGTCGCGGAGATGGTTGGCCGGCCGGTGGTCGACATCGTCGGGGCGGGCTACTGGGAGCGCCTAAAGCCGTTTGTCGACGAGGCCCTTGCCGGCAAGGCGACATTCGATGCCCCGATCACCCGTGAGTCCCGCCGTGCTCCTGGCGCGATGCGAACCGCCCTTCTTTCTTATTTCCCGATTGAAACCCAGGACAGTGTCGATAGCATCCTCGTTGTCGTCAAGGATGTCACCGAGCAGTTGCGTGCCGAGCACGTGCTCCGTCAGAGCGAGATCCACTCGCGCAAGATCGCCGAGTCCGCTCAGGAACAGGCCCGGTTCGAGCGTACGCAACGCTTCATGGCCCAATTGAGCGAGCAGATGCACGGCGCGTCGACCTCCGACGAGGTCCTCTGGCGTGTTGTGAACCTCCTCGGCAAGTACCTCAAGGTCGACCGCTGCGCTTATGGCGAGATCGACCCGACTACCAGCCAGGTCACGATCCATCGCGACTATTGCCACCGCGTGCCCAGTCTCGCCGGCACCTACAAGCGCATCGGTTTCGGCCCCGCGCTGACGGCTGAGCTTTCGGCGGGGAAGACGGTCACGCTTTCAAATACGCAGACCGACCCGCGGACGGCCGAAGTCTATGACGCCGTCTACCGGCCGCTCCGAATCGCTGCGGCGGTCAACGTCCCCATCATGAAGGATGGACGTCAGGTGGCGACACTCGCGGTGCAGCAAAGCGTCGCTCGCGATTGGACGCCGGAAGAGGTCACGCTCGTGGAGACCGTGGCCGACGGCACCTGGTTGAGCGTCGAGAATGCCCGCCTCACTCGCGAAACTCAGCAAGCCGAAGCCCGTCAACGCATCTTCCTCCGGGACATCCTCGCGAGTGTCACGGAGGGCCGCCTGCATCTGTGTCAGAGCGCCGACGAGCTTCCTAAAGATATCGGCGTCTGCAGTGTCGAGCTTCCGCTGACCCACGATGACGACATCGCCCCCGTCCGCCACGCGGTCCATGACGTCGCTGCCGGCCTTGGCTTCCCTGACTTCCGCACCGTCGACCTCGTCACTGCCACCGGCGAAGCCGCCATGAACGCTGTTGTCCACGCCGCCCGCGGCCGCGCCCGCATATGCACCGACGGCAAAGACACTGTCCAGGTCTGGATAGAAGACAACGGCGCCGGCATCGCCGTCGAAAACCTCCCGAACGCCACCCTCACCCTCGGCTACAGCACCGCCCATACCCTCGGCCACGGCTTCAAAATCATGCTCCACACCGCAGACCGCGTCTACCTCCTGACGGGTGCCGGCGGCACCACGGTCGTCATCGAACAAGACCGCAAAGAGCCCGATCCGAACTGGTAAAGATGAAGCCCCCGCGATGAGAGTCCACTTTCGGGGTATACGAACATATGATCTTGATACCCTCTGCTTCTACGAGCGGTGACCGGTTCCGTATTGTGGTCAGTTCATCTCGGTTATGGTATAGTTACATCAACCATACTTTTTATTCGACACGCAAGACTGAGTTCTTGATGTGGCATCGGGATTTAACCAGGCAATTAGTAAACAGATTGCAACTAAGGCACATCGCTCCCAGGATAGGTCCGCCAACGATCTAATGAGCTATTGACTTTCTTGGTCGGGGACTAACTATGAAGGCTATGGAAATTATTGCGAGCTATCTGAGAAGCAGCGTCAGTCAGATCGCCATTCTAATGACAAGCATCCTGTGTTGTGGCATCGGAGCGCCGAAGATCTGCCGGGCCGACGTAACCGATCTTAGCGGCGCGCCAACCTATGCAAGCCAATACGAGGGACAGTACGGAGGTACTTATGACGTCATGGTTTCCGGTAAAAGCGCTGCGGAAGGCACCATCAATCTCATCGTAGCCTCGACCGGCACTATCTCCGGAACATTCGTAGGACCGCTACGCCCCAACCCAACACCCCCTCCCGTCTACCAGGCGGGTCAAGGAACGGTAACCGGCACGGTCGCATCGACAGACGGGACGTCGTCGATGACCTTTGCGTCCGCCGCGTCAACCTTAGCGTTCTCAGGCAGTTTCTACTTATTTAACGGCCTGATGGAGGCATCCGGCACTTTTAGCGGTGGAGGGCTCAGCGGAACGTGGATACTGTTCCTTCATTCCCCGCCACTCACATTGTTTGATGCGAATTACGAGTTTTCCAAAGTCAACCTAGCCGACAGCAACTTGAGCTCGATCGGCAGCGCTCAGATCTCGACGCTGACGGCGGACAGTCACATGTGCGATGCCGCGATAGCCGACGGCGCGACGAAAATCCTACTGAAGTATGTCGCGCCTTCCGCCGGGACGGTCGAGTTTTCGGAGACGCAGGGCTACGCCGCCAACGGAGATGTTCTGGAGACACTGAATGGCGTTTCCAGCAAGACCGCTCCCGTGGCCGTGTCGACTCAACTCGTCAACGGTCAAAACGTTGCGTTTGCTCTCTACAATGTTCCGGATACTCTGCCGAGTGTGACGGTGGGTAAGACAAATCCCGTTCAATTTGAAGCGACCTTCAAGCCGATCAGCGGCGCGTTCGGCGCGTATAGCCCGGCACTACTTCCGCTCTATGTGCCGCCCGTGGTATTTATCCATGGCTTTGCTTCCAACCCAAAGACATGGTTGAACAGTAACCGGACAGGCCCCGTGTATAGCGTTTTCGCGACGGGTATTTCCGCGACGGCTGTCGATTATTCGGCGACCAACATGAATACGTTCGCGTCGAATCAAATCGTGCTGCTGACCAATCCCGGTGGCATCCAAGAGGTCCTGGATGCATACCGGGACAGCTCCAACTCAGTCGGCACAGCCATCACAAAGGTCGACGTCGTTGGACACAGCATGGGCGGGATACTGACTCGAGAGCTGGGCATGTGGCCGCACTATGCGAACCTGGATAACTTCTACAGTGGGTACGTCCATCGACTGATCACGATAGGAACGCCGCATCTGGGCAGCAAGGCCTCCAATTATATCGTAAACTTTGCGACAGGCTCGGTGGGAGCGCTCGGTATTTCTACTTTGCAGAAGTTAGGGTGGCCGTACGGAGGCGCATTTGCCGACCTGGCGTACGGAAGTCCCGCCGTTCAGCACATACGCAACAGCGTTCCCCCGATTCCTTGCTTCGCCGTGGCCGGCGTGTCGAACTTCCCGAATTCCGACCCTACGCTCACCTCAGTCTACAGTTTCCTCTCGCTAGTCTCACTTGCGAATCATGGCCCCCTCGTGACGTCGACTTCCGTGTTTCCCAACGAAGGGAGCGACCTGATCGTTGGGACAACCAGCGCGGGCGGGGGGCTGCCGGCACTATACGTGCACCGCACGACGAACAGCACCGACCATCTTCAAGAGCCGTCGTCGAGCGAAATCGGGACTCTGGTGGCGGGCCTGCTCACCGGCCCCGCATCGGCCTTCGATGCCAACGGTTTTCCCGACGTTTCGTCCGTTGCTTATCCCAGCACCGATTCGACCGATTCACCGAGCGCGACCGTCGCCACGTCGCCATTTCTGACCATCACCTCGCCGCCGGCCAGCCAAACATTCCTCCCGGGTGCAACCGTCAAGGTGACGGTGACGCCACAGGCGGGGACAACCCTCTCCGCCATCGCCATTATGATGGGGCCCCCGAACCAGATCATCGGCTCGCAATTGATCACCGCGGCGCCGTTCACGGCGACCTTCACAATCCCCGCGAACTATGTGGGAGACTTGCCGATCAATGTCTTGGCGACCGACGCGACGAGCCGGATGTGCGTAGTCAGTAACGATTGCGCAGTGAAAACGGCCGCGACACTGAGTGCCTTAACCCTTTCGGCCACCAGTGCGACGTTTCCAACCGTGGGCTCGACTTCGCAACTGATCGTCGATGGCTCGTTCAGCGATAGTGTTACTCGCGATGTGACACAGTCGAGGACTGGGACAACCTATATTTCCAGCAATACCGCGGTTCTTTCCGTCAGCGGCAACGGACTTCTCGCGGCGGTAGGTAACGGCTCTTCTTTGATTACTGTTACGAACGGAACCGCGGTGAAGTCGGTTCAACTGGGTGTGGCGCTTGCCCCTCCGGCGGTCCTTATGGTTACTCCGGCCACGGGAGTGTACGGGGCCGTTGTTTCGATAAGCTTGGTCGGCTACAGCCTGGGCGGCACGACTGCGGTGAAGGTCTATCTTAACGGTGCACCCGATCCTAATGTCAGCATCAGCAACCTCGCGGTCGGCAGCTCATCAGGGCTTACCTGCGTCGCAACCATCTCGAAATACGCGGTTCCGGGGGTGCGCACCATTGTGGTGACCACGAAAGCCGGATCATCCAACGCGACGGCCGCGCCCGATATGGCAGGATTTACGATCCAAGCCCCGCTTTCCAGCGCAACATTCGTCAAGACGGACACGACGACGCAGGGCAGTTGGAAGAGCGCATATGGAGTCGACGGCTGGAACGTGATTGCAGATCCGAGTGCCAACAATCCACACTATCCAACCTACGCGACACTTTCACCGAGCGGTTTCGTGTACGGACTATGGGCAAGCACATCGACGGCGGTTAAGTGCCTGCAAACGGCGACCGTGGCCAGCACGAATCGGATGGCGGGCGTTTGGTATAACCCCGTCTTTACCATCAATCTCAACGTGACTGGAAAGCACCAGGTCGCCCTGTACCTTCTCGACTACGCTAGCGTGGGTTACGCAGAAACGATTACGATCACCGACGCCGCATCAGGCGCAGTCCTCGACGCCGAAAGCGCGTCAGGCTTCGCCAACGGAGTCTACAAGGTGTGGAATGTCAGCGGCAAGGTAGTCATCACGTTCAGGTCGACAGCGGGCCATTATGCCGTGATTAGTGGGGTCTTCTTCGGTTAACCGACGGCTCTGGCGACACAATTTGTCCAAGTTGGGGCGTAACTTCCGTCGTCGAACCGCAGAGGTCGATAAGATCTGCTATAAGATATGAAACTCACCACCTCGGGGATGAACGACCACATACTCGTCGTCAGCCTCGTAGGCAATGGTCGCGCCGTCGAGATACCCGCGTCCGGAAAGGGTAGCCTTGACCGTTCGCGTTGCAATCTCAGGGTCGACAACGTAACACCAAACATTCATACTGCCTGAACCGATGTCGCCTCCGTCGCAGTTGCCGTTGCCTGACCACCCCAGCGCTTCGTTCAATTCGTCTTCGATGTCGTGTCTCTTGCGCAGATCCTGTTCTGTGCCGAATCCGTCGATCTGGTACTGCACGACAAATGTAACGAGTGCGTCGTCTATGAGTGGCCCATAACCTTCATTTTTCGCCTCGTCCGCGAAGCGCGACATCATGGCTTCCGGGTCGTTGCCGGCAGCGTGTTTGTCAACTTCGCCGGTTTCGCCAACCAAACCGTGATGCACAATGACCGTCAGCCCGTCTTGCCAAGTTTCCCAGTACTTCTTGTTTCCGGCAGCGTCACTGTAAATCATCTTGATCATTCAGTTCACCTCACGATTCCGGTCTTTAGTCAGCGTAAGTTGACAACGCCGCGATCGTTTTCGCCCACTCCCACATCGCCCCGCTCGAATGCCGGTCAACATACTCCTTGAACAGGTCGATGCCCTCCTGACGCAGCACGCCGCTCCTAACCTCCGGAAATCGATAGTTGGGAAAGTCCTCTAGCGGACGCTGCCAGCCGCTTACCAACGACACCGCGCCGTCGCTGGGGATTTCGTGGCCGTAGACGATGCGGCCCACGAAGAACGACATGGCTGCGCCGAGGCACATCAGGCACGGTTCTCCCGTGACATAAAGCGTGATGTCGCGTCGACGACCCGGGAACGGCGACAGCTTGTCCGCGGCCTCCAATG
>Ga0206984_1016_pt1 | contig 15008 bp, 12 predicted proteins | sample Alteio_BWMinCont_16_FD_153491 | JGI IMG/M metagenome (GOLD analysis project Ga0206984, IMG submission 153491) | Enriched cells from forest soil in Barre Woods Harvard Forest LTER site, Petersham, Massachusetts, United States -... | ecosystem: Environmental > Terrestrial > Soil > Temperate forest >... | reverse complement strand
TAGCGTCGACGAGCGCGAGGTCGACATTCGCCTCAGCAAGGCCGATTTCGACCACCTGCCGCCGGAAGTCGAGTAATAATTACGCGTCTGGCCTAAAGGGCCGGCCTGGGCCGTGAAGCCCCGTGAACGGGACTGAAGGCGCCACGTGATGGCCGCCGGCTCCGTTTAACCTTGACAAGCCGTCGGCCGCGACGGTATCTTATTGGCGTGAGTTGGGCGTTGTCCAGCCGGCCATTCCATGACTATCCCCTCCACAGTTTCTCTTAATGCGACTAGTTTGATGCCGGCAAGCTCGGAGGCCTGTTGACATGGGCCGAGAGATATATAAGGCACGTTGGGTGCTGCCTGTCGACAGTGCGCCGATCGACGGTGGCCGCGTGGTTGTAGAGGATGGCCTGATTATCGATCTCTTGCCAGCGGGGCCGTCGCTTATGGGCGAGCGCGATTTCGGCGATGCGATCCTCATGCCGGGCTTTGTCAACGCGCACACGCACGTGGAGTACACAGCGCTGCGTGGATTCCTCGAGGATGTTCCCTTCTTTCCCTGGGTGAGAGCGCTGACGATGTCGAAGGCGCTTATCGACGATGAAGGCTGGCTGGTTTCGACGCGGCTCGGCGCGATGGAGTCGATTTCGGGCGGCGTGACCACCATCGGCGACAACACCGATGCCGGTTTGACGGCTCGAATCGCCGCCGAGACGGGGATGCGGGCAGTTGTGTTTCAGGAAATCTTCGGCATCGACGATCGTGAACCGGTCGACCCGATTGTCGCCGCTCTCAAGGCAAAGATCGAGGCGCGGCGCGAGTTCGAGTCGAGGAGGGTGAGCCTCGGCGTTTCGCCGCACGCTCTTTACACCGTTCGACCGGCGCTCTTCGAAGTGTTGGCGGCCGATCCTGTTCTGTCAACGATGCCATGGAGCATTCATATCGCCGAGTCGCCCGCTGAGAGCGAATTGACCGAGTTCGGCGCCGGGCCGTTCGCGGAGATGTACGAGCGGCGCGGCATTAGTTGGAAGTCGCCAATGTCGACGCCGACCAAGTATGCCTCAACTATGGGCGCGTTGCGGTCGAACTCGCTGGCGATTCACTGCGTCCACCAAACACCGGAGGATATCGAGCTCGCGCTCGCCGCAGGGACGTCGATAGTGCACTGTCCCAAGAGCAATGGCAAGCTTGGGGCCGGGTGGGCGCCATTGGCCGAATGGCTCGCGGCGGGGGTCAATGTGGCGATTGGCACCGACAGCGCGGTTTCCAACAACACGCTCGACATGTTCGAGGAGATGCGCTTTGCCGTGCTCGGGCAGCGCGCCAGGCGCCGGGCGGTTGAGGTCGTCACGGCGCGCGACGTTGTCAGGATGGCGACGATTGGCGGCGCGCGGGCGCTGGGCCTCGACGCGGTCGTTGGGAGTTTGACCGTGGGCAAACGCGCGGATATGATCGCCGTCGACCTCGACCGTCCGCATTCGACGCCGGCGTCAGATCCTTATGCCGCGTTGGTGTACGCTTCGAGGGCCGACGATGTCGTCTTTACCATGGTCGATGGGGAGGTTCTCTTCGAGATCGGCCACTTTACAACCGTCGATGCCGGGTCTACGCCGGCGGCTGCGCGGGAGTTGCGTCGTCAATTGGAGGAGAACCGGAACGGATGAGGAGATCCTTCAAGTCGACGGGCGATACCGCGAAGGGCGGCGGGGCGGGACCGCTAGCCACTGGGCTAGTGACGTTTCTCATTGGCACCGCGGTGGTCTGGTATTTGTTCGTGACGAATGGGCAGAATGAGGACAAGGAGGTGTACTGGTTCGTCAATACGGGCCTTTGCCTCTGGCCGGCGCTGATGGCGATCCTGTTTTTGCTGAGACATGAGCCCAGCGACTACGGGTTGCAGCGCGGTGACGCGAGGTTTGGTTTGCGGGTGTCGCTCGCGTTGTGGATCGGCATGGTGTTTGTGGCGGCGATCGCGTCGAACATCCCGCAGTTTCGGAACTATTACCTCAATAACATGCTTGGGGCCTGGCTGCACGGTGTCGGCCCGGTTTACGACGGCTTTCACGTCCACATGTCCGCTCTGGTTTACTACGAGCTGGCGATGGGCTTTTATATGTTCTGCTGGGAGTTCTTCTTCCGCGGATTTCTGCTCTTCGGTTTTGAGAAAACCAATCTCGGCCCTGTCGGCGCGGTCATCCTGCAAACGATCCCCTTCGTCCTACTCCACTGGTCCTACAACGCCCACGCGTCGAAGCCGTCGCCGGAGGTTTTGGGCTCGGCCATCGCCGGCCCGATCCTCGGCATCCTCGCCTTGAGAACCCGTTCGTTCGTCTATGGCTTCCTCTGTCACTGGGCAGTTTCCCTCACATTTGACCTCATGGTTTTGGCTCCGTTTATATTCCGTCACAATGGGTAAATACTCTCAAACGGTCGTGCCACCAGCTTCCGAGCGGAAGACGTGCGCGAGAGGAGTGACAAACTGTGCGGCGAAACAGACCCGTTTCCCCTAAGCGTTTGTCGCAAATCCGGTTGCAGACGCTTCAAATAGATGAGAGGCGCTGGAATTTATCGTACAGGCGGGTTGCAATCATCTTGTACTGAAGGAGTCACTCATGGAGAACATACGGATTGAAACTGATCTGCGCTACGTGCAGAATGTCCCTGTACTAGACATCGTCGGCGAGATCGACATATATACCACGCCTCAGTTCAAGGAAGCGGTCAGTGGGGCGATCGAGAAGGGCGCGTCGGCTATCGTCATCAATATGAAGAAGGTCAGCTACATGGACAGCAGCGGCTTTGGGACGCTTCTGTCCGCCACCAAGAAGCTGCGGCCGTTGGATGGTGCGCTTTTCCTCTGCAATTGTAATGAAGCGATCACGCGCATGCTGCAGATCACCCGGCTCGACGGTATCTTTGGAGTGTGCGATAGCGAGGAAGAGGCGATTGCGGGGGCGGCGACATCCCTGGCGGCTCATGCGGGCCTCGCCGTCGATGCGGTTCATGCGGTTGCGGTTTAGGTCGGCTTGCCGGTGCGGCGTTTCAGGTTGAACGCGGCGAGACCGGCGGTGACCGACCAGCCCAGGCAGAGAAGATAGATGCCGGCAAAGGCGGTTGTCGGTTGGAACTTGAACTCGATATGGGCGGAGCCCGTTGAAGCTGGCTGCCACTTGAGAGTGCGGAAGACGAATGGGGACTCAGCAATGGGGACGGTGTGACCGTCGACGGTTGCGTGCCAGCCGGGGTACCACTGATCGCGTACAACAAGCGTTTCGGGAATCCCGGCGGTAACAGGTGCGGTTAATTCGATTTGCGTGGGCGCGGGGGCGGCTGTTTGAAGGGCAGCCGCCCCTATTGGCGTCAGGGTGAAGCGGGGTAGGGCGGCGGTATTTTCGTAGACGGAGACGTCGCCGTCGACGATCGAGCGGGTGAGATTGGTTTCCGGGATCGATGCCGGCAGGTCGTTAGCGGCCATTACAAAGCGCGGGGAAAGGGAGAGGGCTTCCGGCGATGTTAGTCCGTGCGTGAAGACGATGTTGCCATCTTCGTCGGGGGCGGCGGATCGACCGTCGCCGTTGACGGCTCCGGCAAAGGCCATGTACTGGCCGGGGAAGAGGGAATCGTAGCCCTGGGTGTCATACAGTCCGTAGACAGTCGCCGCGTTCGGTGGTAGCACGGCTCGCGGAGGATGGGCAGGGTCGAGGCTCCATCGACTGTTCACGGGCATCACGCGTTCGAGGCCGGCGTGGGCCTGCAGATACGCGATTGAGGGCGTGATAGGGTAGACGTCGTCCGGTTTGGCGGTTCGGTTGTAGCCGACGTTTGTGAGCAGTAGGTCGACGGTGACGACTGTCAATAGGATTGCCGTGGTGCGTCTGGCGTCGAGTTTGCCCTTTCCGAATTGATAGAGCGCGCCGAGTGTCACCAGCAGGACGACCAGTGGCAGCCGCCAGAGGTTGGTTTCACCGGCAAGCTGCTGTGCGACGGCAGAAATGCTCCCCGACTTGCCGAGAACGCTGAGGAGGTTGGCTACCGCGATCCCAGCAATGGCGAGCGCGCAGAGGATGGCGACCGTGAAGGCGAGTCGACGCTTGGCTGCGGTGGCGTTGAAGATGAGCGCCTGGACGCCGACGGCTGTCAGAACTGCACCGCAGAGTGACCAGAGGACGAGGATCCGGCCGGGCGATCCGCTCTGGGCGAAGCCGGGTACGCCGAAGTAGAGCAGGGCATTGAGCGGCGTCCCAACCGCAAGCAGCATTGAGATGACGGCGGCGATTGCGAAGAAGCGGGTTTCCGGTCGACTGCGCCAGGTGCAGAACGTGCCGGCGAGTGCGATGAGCAGGCCGGCGAGCCCGACGTAGCATGCGCTCTCGACGTAGAACTGAGGCTGTGGGAGCCAGTAGGTGCCGTCGGTGGGGTTGCCGTAGAACTGCGGCAACACGAGTGTCACAAGCTGGTAGACGGGCACGGCGATGGCAACGTAGGCGTGGTAGCCGTCCCAGTTAGGGTGTCCGCCGGCGCGGTGTGAGACGCGCGACAGCTCAATCGCCGGGAGGACCTGGGCGAGGCCGAGAAGAAGGGCGATTGAGACGGCGAGGACCACCGCGGTGATGATCCGCCCGGCAACCGGCCGCGTCGACGGGTCGCTCGATGTCGCGAGAAGTCGAGGCAAGAGGCGGAAGATGCCGTACGCGGCGATTAGCAGAAATCCGTAGAAGCAGATCTGCAAGTGACCGGCGAGGACCATGAGGCCGAGCGAGACACCGAGGGCAAGCGCGGCGCGATAGAGGCCTCGATTGGTCGCCGTCGATAGATAGTGGATCGCGAGAAGGACAGCAGGGATCCAGGTGGCGACGCACAGGAATGTCGGTAGTTCCAGCCACGATACTTGCCATGAACAGAGCTGCCAGGTCACGGCGCCTATCAATGCCGCGCCACGTGCAAGGTTCATCGATCGGCGCAGGAACAGGTAAAGGAACGAGCCCGTCAGGAAGAGGTGAAGTATCACGCTGACGCCGAAGGCGGCCTTGACGGGAAGTAGAACGAATATGGCGTTGAGCGGGTAAAAGATCGCCGACTGTGAGTTCGCGGCGAAGGGCGTTCCGCAGAACTGATGGGGATTCCAGAGGGGAAGGTAGCCGCTGTGGATGCTTGTCGATAGGAACAGTCGCCATGGATAGAACTGGGCGATGCCGTCCCACATCAGCGGGTTCCACGGATAGGCCGGCTTGCCGGGATTGCCCCACGGATAGATGTCCTTCAGGAGGTCGGCCGGCACGAAGGCTTCGCCAAGAAATACAACCCGCCAGAGTAAAAGCATCGGCAGGACGAGCAGGACAATGAACGGCAGCAGGCGGTTGAAACGCGAAGTGGGAGAGGCGATTGGGCTCGGCATCGGTGACGGCTCGATTGAGGAGAAGGAGAACTGTCAAGTCTCCTGACCATTAGGGAATGTAGCTCAGGTTGCGGAGGGCGATGTCGTTCTCGCGGTCTCGTTCCAGAACTCGTGCAAACTCCAGTTTCGCCTTGTCATACATGCCGAGCATCGTGTAGGTGAGCGCCAGGTCGTTGCGAGCGAGGACGTTGCCGGGATCGAGTCGCGTGGCATTTTCAAGCTCGCAAACGCTTTCATCGAACATGCCAATAAAACCGTAGACGAGCCCAAGCTGATGACGGGCTTCGGAATGATTCGGAAGGTTGTCGATCACGGACGTCAGCTCGGCGGTCGCTTCCTCGTATCGGCCCTCGATCTTCAAGGCTATCCCGCGCTGCAACCGCTCTTCCGGCGAATCCATCCCTTACTCCTTGCCCAAACTAGCGCTAACCCGTCAAAGTTTTGCGGGCACGTTTTCGCTGTAACGGAACCACGTTGCCATTGCTTCTCAGAGCCGAAGCATGGCACATGGATTTAGATACGTTCAGTGAACCCCGGGTTCGGTTTTATCGAAGAATTGTCCTGGTGTAATGCGTGCGCCGCGCGCCCAAGCCGACGCCGGCATCACGGCGCGGCTTTCAGGCTGAACGTCGATTAACCTAAGCGCTTCTGCACCTGTACCAACTGTTATACCTTGCGCATCGACGGTTTGTACCACACCGTATTCGATTGCAGACTCCGTCGTGACTCCGGTCCGTACCACCTTGAGGCGTTTGCCTTGCCAGAAGCAGTGGGCGCCGGGCTTGGGGGTCACGCCGCGAACCAGATTGTGTAGCTCGCGCGCAGGCCTCGACCAGTCGAGCGCGCCAATATCGGGCGGTAGCGACGGCGCGACGGTGACGAGGCTGGGATCCTGAGGGATGCCTGGGCAGTCGCCGCGCTCCAGGGCCTCGAGGGTGTCGATCAGCAGGTTCGCGCCGATCTCCGAGAGTTTCGATTCGACGGTGCCGAGGTTGTCCTCGTCGGTGAGGGGAAGGACGGCTTTCATGAGGATGTCGCCGGTGTCGAGGCCGGCATCCATCTGCATCGTGGTGACACCCGTCTCGGCGTCACCGGCCATCAGGCAGTATTGCATGGGGGCTGCGCCACGCCAGCGCGGCAATAGCGAGCCATGAACGTTGATACCGCCGAGCCGGGGGACGTCGAGGAGGCGCTGGGGAATGAGCTGACCGAACGCGGCCACGACGAGGGCGTCGGGCGCGAGCTCACGCATTTGGGCGACGAATTCCTTTGCCCGAACTTTCTCGGGCTGCAGGACGGTCAAGCCGAGTTCCAGCGCCGCCGATTTGACGGGCGACGCCGACATCCGTCCGCCTCGCCCGTGCGGCCGGTCGGGCTGGGTCACGACGGCGAGGATTTCGTAATCGGAAGATTTGGACAGTCGATCGAGCGAGGGAACGGCAAAGGGTGAAGTCCCCATGAAGATAATTCGCATAGTTCTTGTCGGCTTACCTACCCCTAAATCCCCTCCCTAAAGGAAGGGACCTCCAGGTTCGGCGGTTACGCTGGCAGCGCGTCAACCTTCAGGCGCGTCCTCCTCGTGTTCGCCGGGTGCAACGGTGTGGAGGGTGTCCGGGTCGGCGGTGTCGATGAACAGGACACCGTCGAGGTGGTCGTTCTCGTGCTGGATGACGCGGGCTGTTAGCCCCTCGGCGCGAATTCTAATCGGTTTGCCGTGCTGGTCGATACCCTTGACGACGACCTCGTTTGACCGCTCGACGTCGCCGTAGAGGCCGGGCATCGACAGGCAGCCTTCGACGCCGACCTGGGAGCCTTTGCGCTGCAAAATCTTCGGGTTGATGATCGCCTGTAAGCCGTCGCCGCTGTCGTATACGAAGATTCGCTGCAGAATGCCAAGCTGGGGCGCGGCGAGGCCGATGCCGTTGGCGGATCGCATGATGACCTCCATCATGTCAATCAATTCTGCATGCTCCTCGGTGATCTTGAGTACCGGCTTGCATACGGTCCGAAGGATGTTGGCCCCTTCCCCCTCGTACTTGACGATCGGGTCTTCCTTGCGGATCAGGTCGGTCAACTTGCCTGCGGGCTTTGCCATGTCGCCCATCTTCTCCCCATTGTGCGCGGTTGTTCATCGACGGATCGGACGTGAACATCATCTGAATCGTTCGCCGAACCACGGAATGACTTCCGCGGCTAGTATGGAAGATTGTCCCTCCGGGACAGAAGATCGGCAATGCCGCTCTGGCGTCAGGGTAGTTTTCGACCATCCGATGTTGTCGAGGCGCGAAGTGTAGCAAAGATTATAGCATCGTGAGAGGGTCAATATCAACTGAAAGGCAGTTCCGATCCCCGACACTCAAGGTACGGAAGGCGTGATTGATGACAGCGTGAATGTTCGCCCGGTTCGGGGTGCGCAGAACCATGTGCCAGCGATAGCGGTTTTTGAGCCTCGACAGCGGGCATGCAGCGGGGCCGAGGAGATGCACGGGGCGGCCGAGCAGGTCGATCGATTCGCGAACGACGCCCGCGATATATTCGATCCGGGCTTGTGCATGGCGGTCGTCGGGGTCAGTGACGATCAAGTTTGCCATGTGCGAGAATGGCGGGTACTGCAATTCTTGACGGTGTGCGATTTCGTCGTCGAAGAAGCCGAGATAGTCGTGCTGAGTGGCGCGGACGATGCTGTCGTGCTCGGGGTTGAAGGTTTGAATGATGACCTCGCCGGGCGTGCGCCCTCGACCGGCGCGGCCGGCGACCTGGGTGAGAAGCTGGAAGGCGCGCTCGCCGGACCGGAAGTCGGGGACGTTCAGAGCGGTGTCGGCGCTGACGACGCCGACGAGCGTTACGTTCGGGAAATCGAGCCCTTTTGCCACGATCTGGGTGCCGATGAGGATATCGGCCTCGCCGCGCCGGAAGGTTCGCAGGGCGTCGGCGTGCGCGCCCTTCTTCGACATCGTGTCCCTGTCCATGCGTAGCAGGCGCGCCTCGGGGAACTGCTGCTTGACACAGTCTTCGACTTTCTCGGTGCCGAGGCCAAACGGGCGGATGCGAAGGCTATCGCATTTGGGGCAGCCGTCCGGCGCTCGACGCTGGAAGTCGCAGTGGTGGCACTGGAGCGTGCGAGCGCCGTGATGATAGGTCAGCGAGATATCGCAGTTCGGGCAGGCGGGCGTATGGCCGCAGTCGCGGCAGAGCAGGAAGGTTGCGAAGCCGCGGCGATTCAGGAACAGGATGGTCTGCTCGCCGCGGTCGAGGCGCTGCGTGATTGCGTCGACGAGGCGTTTGCTGAAGACGGAGGGTGTTGGCGGGATCCCCCCAGACTGAAGTTCGGGGCTGGCAGGGAGATCGTCCTCCGGACGGGGGGAACCGTTTGACCTTTGGGGAAGGGGGACGTCATGCCCATCCAAAGCTATGGGCATGGCACCCGGCGCTTCTGCGGGCATCTGGGCCACTTTGGCGGAGTAGGCGCGTTTGCCGCGGCCGAATTCGGCGCGGAGGTCGACGACTTCGACGGGGGGCAGAGGGCGGCTGTCGATGCGTTCGGTCAGGCTGATGAGTTCGTACTCGCCGTTCTTTGCCTTAAAGAAGCTCTCTAGTGACGGCGTGGCGCTGCCGAGGACGACGACGGCGCCGGTGGCTTTGGCGCGGCGCTGGGCGGCGTCGCGGGCGTGGTAGCGGGGGGCGTTGTCCTGTTTGTAGGAGCCGTCGTGTTCTTCGTCGATGACGATGAGACCGATGTTCGAGAGTGGGCAGAAGGCAGCGGAACGGGCACCGAGGACGACTCGGGCCGTGCCGTTCTTGATTCGCTGCCATTCGTCGTGGCGCTCGCCGTGCGAAAGGGCGCTGTGGAGGACTGCCACCTGATCGTCTTCGAATCTGGCTTTGAACAGGTCGAGAAGCTGGGCGGTGAGGCCGATCTCGGGGACGAGGACCAGGGCGGTTCGACCGAGGGACATGGCGCGGGCGACGGCGTCGAGGTAGACCTCGGTTTTCCCCGATCCGGTGACGCCGTGGAGCAGAAGGGTCGCGCCGGTTCGGTCAGCGATGTGTTTGCCGATGGTCTCCGTGGCGGCGCGCTGGGCATCGGTGAGGGGCGGCGGTCCGTCCTTCGCTTCGCCGAACATGCGGAACGGGTTGCGGTAAACGGGCACCTCGAGATAGGAGACGATGCCCTTGTCCGACAAGGCCCGCGCGGCGGCATGAAGGCCTGGGGCGATGGCGAGGCCGCTGGTGGGCAGGCCGGCGGGGGCTTCCGCGGCGGCGTCGACGAGGGCGCGCACGAGGCTGGCCTGCTTGGTGGCTCTCGACTTCTCGAGGCGCGATGCTTCAACGATGGCGGTGTCGTGGTCGACGGCGAGCATGAGCACGCGGACGACCTTGGGCCTGGCCTTCGGTGGTGCGATCTCGTGCTCTTCGGTGATGACGCCTTTGCGCCGCAGGTCGGCGATGATCGGGCCGAGCTTGGACGAACCCACCCCGTCTCGTTCCTCGGCACCCCTCCCGAAGCGGGAGGGGGAGGAGGTTTGGGCTCCCTCCGCCCCCAATCCTGGGGGTACCGGACTGTTGTTGTCGACGGAATCGTCGTCGTCGAAAAGGGTGGGGACATCTTCAACAGCCTGAGGTTCGTCATCGACGGTCGGCTGTAGTCCGGTGGCGACGGCTTTGGCGAGGGCGCTGGTTGTCGCTGATCCGCCGAGGGCTGCCAGGGCTCGGGCGACATCGATTTGGCGAGGCTGGCGGGTTGATTTGAGGCGCGCTTCCCAGTCATCGGCGAGTTTGAGCGTCGAGCGGATTTGGGAGGCCATGATCTCGGGGGCGATCAGGCGAATGGTGTCGCGGATGTCAGTGAAGGTATCGTCGGCGACCCATCGGGCCAGGTCATAGAGCGTCTGGTCGAACGCCGACGCGTGCTCGATACGGTCGATGATCGGTTTGACTTTTCCCCACAGGTCATCGGAGATGTCGTTCTGAAGACCGACGACATAGCCCATCACGGGCTTCGACCCGAACGGGGCCATAATGGCGTCGCCAATGGCGACGTCCATGCCGAGGGGGATCGCATAGGTGAATGGCTGCGTTAGTCCGGGGGCGTCGACTTGAACGATAACTTCTGCGTATCTTGCGGTTGGCTGAGGGTCGGGCACGGTAAGGATTATACCCGAGCGTTGCCATGGTGGATTGGCTTGGTACCCGAGAGGCATTTCTCACGTGCATGAGCGGTTCGGCATTGTAACTATGTGCAGGAATTGGCGATTTATCGGTGAATATAGTCGACGTGTGGTGCGTAACCTCAGTTGTCGGCCAAGGCGAGGGGCGGCTTATAGGTTGCTACCGCAACCTTTCAGGCGCCCCGTACATTCTGTGGCATGTGGTGGGGAATCATGTTGACGGTCAGGGCGTAGTGATGCCTGATGGGCAGAGGAGTTGGAGATTATGGATCGACGTCAGTTTTTGTCAACGCTGGTTATCGGCGCTTGCGCGGGTGTTTTACCGAGGTTCGCGTTTGCCGACGATGTCGCCGGCGCGACGTGCAGGGTTTTTACCGATCAAGTTATCGGCCGGGTTCAAGCGGATTTCATGGGCCTCAGTTATGAGGCGAACCAGCTTGCCCACCCGGACGTGTTCAATAGTAAGAACGCCGGTTTGATTGGGCATGTACGAACTCTTGGCGCAAAGGGCGTCCTGCGGATTGGGGGCAACTCAAGCGAGTTCACCGTTTGGAATCCCGAAGCGGACGCGGATCTTTCCGACATTCCGATTCCCTACAATCCCGGCAAGAAGCATCGACGGACGGCTGTGTCGAAGGAGGCAATCGACAATCTCCGTACGTTCCTCGACGCTGTCGATTGGAACCTGATCTACGGCCTCAACCTCGGCATGGGCACGCCGGAGCAGGCGGCGGAGGAAGCCGATTACGTGGTTAAGACGATGGGTGACCGTTTGCTGTACCTGCAGATTGGAAACGAGCCGGATCTCTACCACAAGAACGGGCTGAGGCCGAGTACGTATGCGTGGGACGATTTCTACGCGGAATGGTCGAAGTTCGCCGATGCCGTCGTCGCATCGACTCCGAAGACGCCGTTTGCGGGACCGGACGTCGCGGGCAATGTCGAGTGGATTAAGTCGCTCTCGGAGAAGGCGCACGACCGAATCGGATTGTTGACGGGGCACTATTACGCGGAGGGGCCGCCGACCAATCCGGCGATGACGATCGAGCGGCTGTTGGCCGGTAAGCCGAAACTCGTGACGGACATCGCGAAGATTGTCGACATCTGCAATTCGTCGAAACTGCCGTATCGAATGGCGGAGTGCAATTCCTGCTACAGCGGCGGCAAGACGGGCGTCAGCGATACGTTTGCGTCGGCGCTGTGGGCGGCTGACTATATGCTCCAGCTTGCGACAGCGGGTTACCTTGGCGTCAACTTTCATGGCGGCGGCAATGGGATCTATACGCCGATTGCGGGCGAACCGGCTTCGGGGTTTTCGGCCAGGCCGCTATACTATGGTCTGCTGGTGGCCGGACAGTTCGCTGGATTGGAAATGGTAAAGGCGGACTTTGACTCGCAGGGTGTCAACGCGACGGCGTACGCCGCGCGCGGCGCGAACGAGACCCGGCTGCTGGTGGTCAACAAGGACATGCATCGGTCGATCACGGTGGATGTCGACGCCGGCAGTCACGCGCGAAGCGGGAAGCTCTGGCGCCTGACGGCGCCGGCTGTCGATGCGACGTCGGGGGTGACTCTGGCGGGCGCTCAGGTGTCGACGGATGGGCAGTGGGCTCCGTCGAGCGAGGAACGGGTCGACGTTCGCGGTGGTCAGTGCAAGGTCGACGTGCCGGCGGCGAGCGCGGCGTTGCTGTTCCTGGGGTAGCGGCGTGTGACGCCGTAGACGGGCGGGACGCCCATCCCACGATAAGATTTGATCGGGCGGATAATGGAGGAAAGCTATGGAAGGTCACTGCATTGTTTACGTGACTGCGCCGGTCGACGAGGCGCGGGTTCTTGCGAATGCGGTCGTCAGTCGTCGACTGGCGGCGTGCGCTAACATTGTTCCGAAGATGGAGTCGATTTACTGGTGGAATGGGGCGATGGAAACGGGCGATGAGAGCGTGGTGATTTTCAAGACGCGCCGGTCGCTCGCGGTGGCGTTAACGGACGTCGTGAAGGCGGAACATAGCTATAAGTGTCCCTGCGTGATCGTCGTTCCGATCGAGGGTGGGAATGCGGATTTTCTTGCCTGGGTCGACGCGGAGACTGTGCCGCAGCCGCCTGGCGGTTAGGTCGGGAATGTGCGCACGAACGGTCGCGGAACGGGCACGTTTGTTATGGAACGTCATCCGTCGCGCTTGGTGAGGAGTAGGTCCAGGATCTTATCGGCGACGTCGCGCTTTGACATCTTGGGCAGTTGGATGCGGTCCCCGGCGGCGGAGATGAGAGTGACGATATTGGTGTCGACCTCGAAGCCGGCGCCTTCGATGGTGACGTCGTTGGCGACGATCCAGTCGAGGTTCTTTTCGCGGAGCTTGTTTTCGGCGTGGCCTTCGATGTCGTCGGTTTCGGCGGCAAATCCAATGATGATTTGACCCGGCTTCTTGGATTTGCCGATACCGGCCAGGATATCCGCGGTTCGAGCCAGTTTAATGGACGCGGACTCGGTCGACTTCTTGATTTTGCGTTCGGCGTATTCGGCGGGCCGGTAGTCGGCTACGGCGGCGGCGGCGATGACGACGTCGACTGACTGCGCGTGCGTTGTGACGGCGTTTTCCATCTCCTGCGCGGTCTCGACGTAGATCGTTTCGACGTCGATCGGCGGCGCGAGGGCGACGGGGCCGGAGATGAGGACGACGTCGGCGCCTCGGTTGCGGGCGCGTTCGGCGATGGCGTATCCCATTTTCCCCGACGACCGGTTGGTGAGGTAACGGATCGGGTCGATCGGCTCGCGGGTGGGGCCGGCGGTGACGAGGATCGACTTGCCGGCGAGGTCGCGTCCGTGGTCGAGGGGGTGCACGACGCTCCGCTTGGTCTCGACGATGCGGTGGATGGCGTCGAGGACGTCGCTAACGTCGGCCAGCTTTCCCTCGCCATCGGTGCGGCAGGCGAGCCGGCCTTCGACGGGCTCGACGACGAAGTAGCCTCGATGACGGAGCAGGTCGAGGTTGGCCCTGGTCGCCGCGTTGTTCCACATGCCGGTGTTCATAGCAGGCGCAATGAGAATTGGCGCGGTCGTCGCGAGGGCAACGGCCGTCAGCATGTCGTCGGACAGGCCATGGGCGAGGCGGGCGATGGCGTTCATCGATGCGGGGACGATGGCGACGAGGTCGCAGTTCTGTGCGAGCCATACATGTGCGATGCGTCCGGGATAGACTTCGTCGAAGGTATCGATGGGGCAGGGATTGCCGGTGAGCGCGCTGAAGGTGGCGGGAGCGATAAAGTTCGCGGCGCCGCGTGAGAGTATCGGATAGACGGTGCAGCCGTCGCCGATCAGCTTACTGGCGACGTCGGCGGCTTTGTAGGCGGCGATCGATCCTGTTACGCCGAGGACGATGCGTGGGTTCTGTGCGGTTGTGTCGACGGTGGTCACGTCTCTATTGTACTCTGTCGAGGCCAATTCCCTCACCCCCGGCCCCTCTCCCAAGTTGCTCGTTCCTCGCGGTAGAGGGGTGTCCAATGATCGTAGGCCCGCCGAAGTGACACCGATTTGAGGAGTTGGGCGCAGACTTTAGGGCATTTACCCGGTTGGGTGGGGAATTCGACAGTGCTCGCTGATAAGGATAGCTTTGATAGCGCGGACGGCGCCCTCGACCGTGTTGTTGGTCACGCCGTAGTCGTAGTACTTCCGTTGCGCAAGCTCGCTGCGCGCATTGATAAGACGGACAGCGATTTCGTCGTCGCTCTCGGTGCCTCGGCCGCGCAGGCGGCGTTCGAGCTCTTCGAGACTGGGGGGTTGAAGGAAGATCAGTACGGCGTCGGGTGACAGTGCTTTAACGGCGGTTCCGCCTTGGACATCGATCTTGAGGATGACGTCGATACCTTCTTGACGCCTCTCGTAAACCCAGTGTCGAGGGGTGCCGTAATAGGTGCCATGGACTTCGGCATACTCGAAAAACTCATCCGCAGCCACCATTTCGTTAAACTGCGCGGGGCTAACGAAGTTATAATCCACTCCGTCTTGCTCCATACCGCCGTCTTTAGGTCGTGGCGCGCGGGTGGTTGTCGTTACGCATTTGCGAACCGGGTGGGGGAGATTGGATGTCGCAAGAAGGGCGTCGAGGACTGTGTCCTTGCCAACGGCGGATGGGCCGGACACGACTATCAGGAGACCATTTCGCTGTTCGGCGGTTACGAGGACGTCGGGCACGGTACTAGATTCTTTCTATGGTAATCGACCGCCTGACGTTTCCTACCGGCGGTCAATTGTCTTCGGCTTCGTCGTCGCTGTCCAGGAGTGTCTGCTGGCCAACCAATCGTTTTGCGAGTGTCTCTTGCGAGAGAGCGGAAGTGGCGAGATTGCCGCCTTCGAGAAAGATCACGCTCTTCGTTTTCCGCCCCTGAGTGGCGTCGATAAGCCGGCCACCTTTGCGAAACTCCTGTACGAGACGCCGCATCGGCGCGGAATCGCTTGAGACTAA
>Ga0206984_1013_pt1 | contig 15895 bp, 12 predicted proteins | sample Alteio_BWMinCont_16_FD_153491 | JGI IMG/M metagenome (GOLD analysis project Ga0206984, IMG submission 153491) | Enriched cells from forest soil in Barre Woods Harvard Forest LTER site, Petersham, Massachusetts, United States -... | ecosystem: Environmental > Terrestrial > Soil > Temperate forest >... | reverse complement strand
TACCCTGCGTTCTTTCCCGCCGCGCCGCTGAAGATCGTATCGACGGTCGAAGTGCTTCCGACATTCGTGACCACCTGGAAAAAGCGGCTCGCGGGAAACGATGTCGCCCATGTCCCCGAAGGCGACCAGTTCGTATACCCGTTGAAGACCGTTCCGCCGACACCCGTGAAAGTCTGATACGGACCTTCAAAGTCGACATCGATATCGCACGCACTCATCCAATTCGACACATCCCCGACCCCGCCGGGATTGATAATGACTGTCGGCGACGTCGCAAAGTGCGAGTTGTTCCACGTGGTCATCGTACTGTGGACGTAGTTGTAGAGCCCCGTGTACCAGTTGCCGATAGTGCCGCTTCCGTCACCGGCTGCATTCGACCACCCCCATGCGACATCGTCGACGAAGAAGCCGTCGACTGTGAAGCCATCGTTAAGATACGCAGCCATGTCGTTCTCGACCTGCCACGCCGGCCTGTTAGTGAAGGCGCTGTCGACATAACAGATCACCTTCACCCCGTGAGCGTGCAACGTCGCGCTCATCGCGGTCCACTGCGCCAAACTCGGGCTCCAACTCGACGTGGGAATGTACTGCGGATCTCCTGATACCAGATTGCCGTTGTTCGGTGCGTTGATGATGACATAGGGGCACGCGGAGGGACTTGCGCTCTGAACCCACGTAAAGATGGGATCGCCCGGGTTCTCGTAAGTTACGCCGATGACCTGCGCCGCCCTCGTTGGGGCGCATAACAAGAGGAGAAATAGCGTTCCCGCCACTAACGCCGACCCACTAGAACGAATCATGGTAGTCCTCCGATATCGAGTTTTATCGACGGGGACAGAATCGCGCTGTACCGCAAAAATATCAAATAGCCTTAACTCAGATCGCTCGGTAGCCCCGTATGAGGACCATTCTAACAGACGACCTGGATATTGTCAATAGACACACGCGAACCTGCACACGCTAATTTCAACGATTGGCCCTTTGCATTGACCGGTATATACCACACACACCTCCGAATCACAGCGATAATCGGGCCATTCAGAGCATGGTTCAGATCAATATCGGCATTTTCCACCCCGGACGTCACACGCAACGTGCATTACCTTGACACTCAGAGGCTGAATATGTTATCCTATCGCTAAGATTAGCGTGTGCAGTCACAATGTGCATAGAAGTAGAATGGCCATAAGAACAGGAACTATGAGAGTCACCATCAAAGACATCGCCATCCGATCGAACCTGTCCCACACTACCGTGTCACGCGTTCTCAACCGGCGTGGAGACGCGTTCATTTCCGAGGAGACCCGCAAGCGGATCTTCGCGCTGGCACAGGAGATGGGATATCAGCCGAACACGATCGCCCGTGCGCTCGCGACGGGGAGGTCGAACACGATCGCACTCGCCCTCGGCGCCGTCGTCCACCCGCTCGCGGCCCAGGTCGTCCAGTGCCTCATGCAGGAAGTCGAGGCGCACAACTATGAGATCATTATCAGCAAGGTGGTTCAGGGAAACGAGGATCAGGACGCGCCGTTGACACAATGGCCGGTCGACGGGTTCTTGTTCTTCAACACGACATTGCCAGCCGCCGCCCTCGACGGCGTGTCGAACCCGAAGGCGATCGTGGCGATGGGCACGGGATGCAACGAGGCGGTCGACCATGTCGAGGTCGACCTGCACTTCGGCGCCGTCCAGGCCGTCAGGCACCTCGTCGACGGCGGCCGGAAGCGTATCGCCTACCTCACCATGGAAAACCTGACTTACGAGGGCGATCCGCGCACCGATGCCTACACGCAGGAAATGAAGAGAGCGGGATTTGGCGAGGAGATGATCTATCAGCTCCACTCCCCCGTGCCCGCAGCGCAATCCGCCGACGCCCTCGACGCCGTCGCGCGCTACGTCAAGCAACATGGCACTCCCGACGCCATCTTCTGCCGCAACGACCACATGGCCCTCGGCGCCTACCGCGCCCTGCGCGATCACGGCTGCCGAGTCCCCGAAGACGTCGCGCTTGTCGGCTGCGACGGTATCGCCGAGGCTAAGTACCTCGACTCGCCACTCACGACCATCGAACAGCCCATCGCCGAAATGTGCAAAATCGGCTGGCGCTTCCTCAAACAACGCCTCGACGATGCCACGCTGCCCAGGCAGTCGGCGCTGTTGATGTCGGAACTGGTGGTGCGGAGGTCGTCGGACAAGGCGTAGGAGAGGCGCCATTCCTGCGGCCGTGCCAAATTAGATGAGGTGCACCGACAGGGTGCCTACTTGATCGTGGAGGCGTTCGTCGTGCCCCGAACCTCGACCGTTCCTGCGCTCCCTCCACCATCGAAACCCAGCAGTACATAGAGAGCAATCCAACGCATGGACCGAGGAATATTACCGTTTAGATAGTTGAGACAGGAAGCTTTGCCGATAGTCAGAGCCGCAGGAACGGTCGAGGTTCAGGGCACGGCCATTCGGTTTCGAGACTGGACGCATCTGTTCAGTGCCCTTCATCTCGACCCTACGAATTCGGTCACGGGCACAGAACATCATGCCCTAAATCGCCCGCGTCGTCTCCCGAATAATCAATCGCGTGGGAAGCAGGACATGCTGGTAGGCGGCCGACTGACCGTCGGCGTGGGTGATACGCCAGGCGACGAGTGACGCCGCGCGTTCCCCCATCGTCTCGAACGGCTGACGAACCGTCGTCAATCGCGGCTTGCGCGGCAGGAACTGCTCGACATCGTCGAAGCCCATCACGCTGAAGTCCCCCGGTACCGAGATCCCCTTGTCCTCGAGCGCGGTGATGATGTACTCGGCCAGGAAGTCATTGATCGCGACAATCGCCGTTGGGCGGTCCGCCATCGACATGATCTCCCCATTCACCCGCTCGATCTCCGACATCAACCCCTCGCGCGTCAGGCTCTTGGCCAGCGCCAGCCGGAAGACGAGATCCTGCGGCGCGGGCAATCCCGCGCTCATAAACGTATCGAAAAAGCCGTTCAGACGGTCGTCGATGGTCGTAACATTCTCGTCCGGCGCGACGATCGCGATCCGTCGATGCCCTATCGACATCAAATACTCGATCGCCTCCCGTGTGGCAATGCGGTTGTCGATGCCCACGAAATCGCAGCCGTGTTCGAAGGGCAGGCGGTCGACAAAGACCGTGGGAATGCCGGCGTCGATAACGTGGCGGATGTCGGGAAGGGTGGCGTCGCCGCCCGCGTGGAACATGATCACACCGGCGAGACCTTCGCCCTCGACCATGCGCAGGGCGTCGTGCTCGTTGCGGACCACCCCCTCGGGCGTCTTCGCGCTCGTGTTGATGGTGATCACCCGGCAGTCCTCCACATGCTTGCGCAGCCCCTCGTGAATGGAATGGACCATGGCAGGCCAACTCGCAACCGGGTTAAACGACTGCTCGGCGATGATCGCGACTGTCTTCACCGCAACCTTCGCCGTGCCATTGGGCCCGCTTCCGTCGAGGACCGGCACAAACGTACCGCGGCCACCATGCGCGTGCAAAGTTCCGTCGGCAAGGAGGTCGCTAATCGCACGCTGGATGGTGCGCATGTCGACTCCGTACTCCTTCGCAAGTGACTTGCGGCTCGGCAGCATCGCGCCGGCAGTCCACTTGCCGGATTGAACGCGCTCGCGCAGGTCCTGCTCGATCACGCGGTAAAGGGGAACATGTTGTTTAGCGAGCTCAGTCGGCCCGGCATCTCTCATCGATATCACATCCTCTTAGCCGTCCATTTGCGCAACAATCGCGCAAGTCGGCCAACAATCATATGATATCATGTATCGACCATAAAGGTCAAGATAGATAGGTGCAAGAGGATTCAACAGGATGAAGAGGATATTTTAGGATGTGGAGGATTCGGATTTAATCTTTGCTCTTCATCGTGCTTATCCTAAACATCCTCTTCATCCTGTTGAATTCTGAACTCCTACCTTCATCAATGTCCGTAGCCACCCGCGTCGACATCGACTTTGCCGCGGAACGATCGGAACATGTTGATGAAGTAGGCCACCGCGAGGATCAGCGCGAAGCTCCACCAGATGAGGCCCGTCTCAAGCCCGCCGGCGCCCGACGCGCCGTTGTGGACGGTGACCGACAGTTTGGGATCGACCGTGGAGATGAGGATAAACGGATAGGCGCCCGCCGCCGTCGACGCCAGCAGGAGCACGATGTAGCCCGCCGACGCCAAAAACGCCGGCAGCTCCGCGCCTCGACGAAGCGATACGATCATCCATGCGAGGCAGACGGGCACGAGAAGCAGCAGCGGCCAGACCCACGGTCGATGGTTGATGTTGGCGAAGATCATCGGCTGGATCTTCATCGTCGCGAACGTGGCGACCGCGCCGAGGCCAAGCATCACCGGCCAGAACCGCATGGCGAACACTTTGCATCGACGCTGGACTTCGCCGGTCGTCTTCCAAATCAAGTAAAGGGCGCCGTGCTGGGCGAGGATGGCGAGGGTCAACAGGCCGGCGAGCACGGTGTACCAGTCGAGGACGCCCGGGTTCGGCCCGGGCAGGAAGTTCGTGAACAACGGGCCGCTGAAGTAACCGCTTTTGTCGATGGGCACTCCGCGGATCAAATTGCCAAGCGCGGCGCCGAGGACAACTGCCATCAGCGCCGACGAGGCAAAGAATAGCCCGTCCCATAGGCTGCGCCACAGGGGGTGGTCTTCCTTCGACCGGAACTCGATCGACAGCCCGCGCAGGATAAGCAGCCAGAGCACCATCATCAGCGGTAGATAGAACCCGCTAAATCCGGCGGCGTAGGCGCGTGGAAACGCGAAGACGATCACGCCGCCACTCGCAATCAGCCAGACCTCGTTCCCGTCCCAAACCGGCCCGATCGCGCCAAGCACCGTCCGCCGCTCCTTATCGTTGCGGGCGACCAGCAAATGCAAAATCCCCGCGCCAAAGTCGAAGCCGTCGAGGACGACGTAGGCCGCCAGCATCAACGCAATCAGGATGTACCATATAGTCGCCATAAAGACTACGCCTCCGCGTCCGCAACGGCATCGTGGCCACTCTGCGGCGGCTGAGGCCCCCGCGACAGTTCACGGCCCACCAGGTAGAGAAACAGCACACCCATCACAGCGTACAGTCCCATAAAGCCGAGGCTTGTAAACGCGACATTCCCCGCCGGAACTGTCGGCGACGTACCATGCGATGTTCGCATCAGGCCATAGATCAGCCACGGCTGTCGACCAAGTTCCGCCACCATCCATCCGGCAGTCGTGGCGATGTACGGGAACGGGAAGGCGCACATCAGAATCCAGAGCATCCATCGCGACCGCTCCAGGCGTTTCGTGATCAGCAGCAAGGTCGCCAGGCCCGTCACGCCGAGGAACATCGTGCCCAGGCCCACCATGATGTGATAGGCGTAATAGAGCAGCTCGATATTGTCCGGCCACTGGTCCTTCGGTATGTCGTTGAGGCCCTGCACCTCCGCGCCGAAGTCGCCGTACGCGAGGAAGCTGAGCACCCACGGGACGTAGATCGGGTTCTCGAGCCGGCGCGCCGGCACATTCGGCTGGCCGATAATCGCGAGCTCGGCGTGCGTTCCCGACTCGAACTTGCCCTCCATCGCCGCCAGCGCCGGCTTCTGGTATCGCGCCATCATCTTGCCGTGCATGTCGCCGGTCGGAAAGAGCTGGATGACGCACGAGGCCAGTGCCGCGATAACCCCCACTTTGAGGCAAATGCGCGCCGATTCCTTGTGCAACCCCATCAGCGTCCAGTAAGCGCCCACGGCAGTCACCACGAACGACCCGGTAACAACCGCCGCGCACATGTTGTGGAGATACTGCCAGATCGACCAGGGATTCAGCAAATACGCCCAGAAGTTTGCGAGGTGAAGTCGACCGTCGGTGCCGATGGCGTACCCCACCGGGTGTTGCATGAACGCATTCGTGACGATGATGAAGTAGCCCGACAACCACGAGCCGGCGAACACCATGAACGCCGAAAACAGATGCATCTTGGGCGAGAGCTTCTTTTCTCCAAAAAGAAATAGCCCCAGGAACGCCGACTCGGCGAAGAAGGCGAACATGCCCTCCATCGCCAGGGTCAGGCCGATCACGCCGCCGGAGTAGTCCGAAAATCTCGCCCAATTGGTGCCGAACTGAAACTCCATCGGAATGCCGGTCACGACACCGATGGCGAAGTTGATGCCAAAAATCCGCGCCCAAAACCGCGCGACATCGTGATAGTGCGAATCATTCCGGCGAAAAGCGATCGTCTTGAAGACGACGATCAACAGGGCGAGGCCCATCGTCAACTGGGGAAATAGATAGTGGTAAGTGATTGTGAAGGCGAACTGAAACCGATTCCAGGCAAGGGTGTCCATGAGTGTGTTCCTGCTGGTCAAGCGCTACCGTGCTAAACGTCGTAAGGATACCCACATCGTGCAAAATTTCACAATAGGCGGGAGTAGATAAACATTTTCTTATCGGGTGCGATGACAGTCCCCTGCGCGGTAGAGGCGATGGCGGTAGAGGCGATGTCCGAAGGTGACCGCTCCTCTCGCGCAACACCCCCAACCGGGAAGGTTGCCCTTGACTCCAGATCTGCCGCTATGCTACCGTACTCTCGACATGTCCACCGGTCCTCTTCTAACTCGCTATCGTGTCACCGTCGTCCTCTTGACGCTGCTGCCCTGGCCAGCGGTATGGCTCGGCATGTACGGCGCCAAGAGCCTTGTGTTGACGTTCGCGCTCTACCACGGCCTCTGCTTGCTACCCCCAGCGATCGCCGGCCGCCACCTATGGGGCGCGACCCTGCGAATGCCGACAGCGCGCGAACTATTGACACTGGCCCTCGCCGCCGCCGTCATCCTACCGGTAACGGTTATCATCTTCCACTGGATCGGGTCGACCTTCATATCGTCGACCGACGCCCTCGCCATCCTAACCGCCCGCGGCTTTCAAGCACGGTGGCTGGTGCCGCTGGGTGTGTATTTCGTGGTGGTCAACTCAGTCCTCGAAGAGCTTTTCTGGCGCGGCGTGGTTCTCAACGAGTTGGGCCGAACTCCCGACAAGGTCGGCGCGCTTTGGACCGCCTTTACATTCGCCGCCTGGCACTATCTCGTCGTCCGGCTTCTCGTACGGCCGGGATGGGCCGAACTTGTCGTCTTGTCGATCGTTGGCGCGGGCGCGTTCTTTAGCTGGCTCTATCGACGATCCGGGTCGATCGTACTCCCGATCCTCTGGCACGCCGTGGTCTTCGATCTGCCGCTGATCCTCATCTTCGCCGCCATCGTAAGAGGGTAGCAGTGTAGTTTAACATGGACCTCATCTCTATCCTAAATATCCTCAACATCCTGCACATCCCTGTAAATTTCCTTATCCACTCCTGTCGGATTCTTGACCCGAGAGGCCGTTGTTAGTCATGCAATCTCCCGATAGACGCGATTGGATTCTCGTAAAGCAATATGTCAAAACCGGCTCGCAGACGGCGTTTGACAAACTCGTGAAGCGTCATCTCAAAATGGTCTACGGCACGTGCCGGCGCGAGATGGGCGATCCCCATCTGGCGGAAGATGTCGTTCAGGTCGTCTTCGTCATCTTCGCCAAGAAGGCCAGGTGGATGCCACCGGGCACGATCGTATCGCGGTGGCTATTTAAGACTGCCATATTTGCGTCGCGCGACGTTGTCCGTCGAGAACGCCGGCGCGAGGCACGAGAATCGAGGGCGCGGGAGCACATGTCGACGATCCACATCGACCCACTTGCGGACCGCCCGCTCGAAACCGCCGTCAATGCCGCCTTGTCGACCCTCAACGCGACCGACTGGGAGGCCGTGCACCTCAGGTACTACGAGGAGCTTAGCCTGCGTGAGATCGGCGAGTTGTGGGGAACGTCCGAGGACACGGCACAGAAGCGCGTCTCACGCGCCCTCATCCGTGTCCGAAAGACGCTCGCGATCCACGGGATCGGCTTGACGGCAGCGTCCGTGGCGGCACTGTTAACCACGGAGGCCGCAAGGGCGGCAACCGATCGCTGCTTCGACACGGTCGCACATTTGATAACGCCACAGGGAATCGCCACGCCGCCTTCGGGAGTTGCACACCTCACTCAAGGAGTAATCCGAACCATGCTCATCAAGAACTTTGCGGTAGCGGCAACCGTAACGGCCGTCGGAATTGCGGGAACAGGAACCGTCATTCGTTCCGCCGAAACGGCGACAGGTTCCGCTCTCCCGTCGTCTGTATCCCACTCGAAACCGGCCACAGCCAACTATCCGACCATCGTAATCGATCCAGGACATGGCGGCTCGGACTATGGCGCCGTGGTCGACGGCATCCGCGAAAAAGATCTCAATCTTGCCATCGCCCTCAAGGTCAAACGGGAGTTTGATTTGCGTCATTGGAACGTCAAGATGACGCGCACCACCGACGTCAATGTCAGCGTCGACGACCGCGCACGCCTCGCGAAGTCGACGGGAGCGCTTTACTTCGTCTCCATTCACTGCGACAAGATGGGTGCGCGGAATGCCTATGAAGGTCCGGCGATCTACTATCATCCTGATCGCCCGCAGGATCTCCAACTCGCCCATTCCGTTGCCATCGACCTGGAGAATGTCGAAATTCACTGGATTGCAAAGCTTTGCTCGGATAGCACGCGGTTCAAGACGGGCTTCGGAGTGCTGCGCGAAAACTCGGCGCGCGCGGTTCTTATCGAATGCGCCTACATGAACAACACCTCGGACCTGCGAATACTCAAAAATACCGACGACCAGTCCGAGATCGCCCTGGGCATCTCTCAGGGGATATTGCACGACGCCATCTCGATTAAGGCGATCCCAGAATAATGCTACAAACGTGAGACGCCGAGAATCCAAAGAACGTACCACGCACTCGGTCGCCGTGACAGATTTCGCCCTCGATTGTTAGCCAAAACGGTGACATATTAGCGAAATCGGCAAATCTCTTGATGTGCTTTCAACATTGACATTCGGAGAGAAGTATGATATTATGTCTTTATACTTTTCTCCGACCCGAACCCGAAGCGAGAGCCACTGGCTCCCGCTTTTGTTGTTTCTAGGCCCATGCCCTATGTACCGAACCATCCTCTTCGACTTCGACGGCACACTCCTCCCAAGTCTCGACCTCTGGCTGCGCGCGTTCCAACATGCGATCTCGCGGTATGGCCGTGAAATCCCCGAGCAGACGATCATCGACCGCTTTTACTACCGTGACTACGCCGACGTCTGCGCGGAGTTCGAGTTTCCAAACGCCGATGAGATGGAGAAGCACGTCCACGAGGGCCTGACTACCGCCTACGAATCGGCCGAACTCTTCGACGACGCGCGCCAGGTTCTCGATGCCGTGCGTGCCGCGGGGATGAAGACCGGCCTGGTGACGTCGTCCCCGCGTCTTCAGGTATCGACCGCGATGACGCGCCTCGGCATCGACGACAAGTTCGACACGATCGTCACCGGCGACGATATCGTCAACTTCAAGCCGCACCCCGAACCCGTCCTCCTCGCGCTGTCCAATCTTGGCGAACAGCCGAGCGAAACGCTATTCGTGGGCGACTACATCTTCGACGTGCTCGCCGGCAACGCGGCGGGAACGACCACCGCGCTTTTCCTGCCCGACCGGCACACGCGCTTCTACGACTTCGACAAGCTGCGAGCGACCGGTCCGGATCTGACATTCACCAGCTACCGCGATCTCGCGCATCATCTCGACCTAACAATGTAATATATGGACAACGCGGCATCGATAACTTGCTGGTGCGTGATCCCTCGGGCCGCCAACGACGCCATCCTCGTTCGCAACGCGGCCGGTCGATATCAGTGCACGACAGTACCATTGCGACTCCAGCGTACGGAGTTCTTCCCCGATCATATCCCAGCCATTCGAAAAGAAATCCTGGCATCCACCGGTATCGACGGCACCGTGCTACGGCACCTCGTCAACCAGGACACTGTGCAAATTTGCCTGATCGAGATCCAGGGCGCTCCCGACACCCTGCCCGATGGCTACCACTGGCTCGAACCCTCGCAAGTCGCCGATGTCGCCTGGGCGGACGAAGAATCGCAGATGGCCTGGCGAGCTTGGTCCGACGCAATCGCCGTCGATACGGCAACCCTCCAACCGTGGGAGCGGGCCGGTTGGTTCGGCGAGGCCAGGCAGTGGATCGAAAGCCGCCTCGACGAGGCCCACTACAGGCCGATAGGTCAAATCGAACAGGTGAAGGGTGCATGGGGGTGGTCGTCGATCCTGCAAGTCGAGACCGATCGCGGCCCCGTGTATTTCAAGGCCGACTATGCGCGTCCGCCGAAAGAGGTCGAGGTCATTCTCAAGCTGGCCGAGCGGTGGCCCGGCTGCGTGCCTGATTTCATCGCCGTCGACATCGACCGTAACTGGATGCTCATGCCGGATTTCGGCGGTACGCGCATGGACGGTCTCGATCCGGCGTCCTACGGGGATGCCGTGTCTCGCTTTGCCCAGATCCAGCGATCGACCGCCGCCCACATCGACAGTTGGCGCTCGCTCGGCTGTCCCGATATGACGCCGGAGAGTCTGAGTGTACTGGCGCGGCAATTGGTGGCCGACAAGACGGCACTGTGCGAGGTCAAAGGCGGACTCACTCTCGACGAATGGGAGCAACTTTATCGCTCGATGCCGGCGATCGAAGCAATCCTGAACCGGCTGGCGGCTTCGACCGTACCATCCGTGGTCTCCAGCGAGGACTTTCGCGCCGGCAACGTGATGCAGCGGGCGGACGGATACGTCTTTTTCGATTGGGGCAACACGGTCATCACCCATCCGTTCTTCGGCATCAACTACTTCCTCAATCGAATGAGCAGGCCGGAGGATGCAAACGGATTTCTATGGCGCAATGAACTGGAAGACGACCTTCGACAAGGGCTGGCGGCAACGTTTCTAGGGGAATGGCGGGACTATGCGCCGTGGGAGCAACTGGTGGACGAGTTCTGGCTTTGTCGACGAATCTACCACCTCTACGAGGCTGTGAAGTGCTACACCGACCTGCCCTACATCGGAACGACCGCGCCCTGGGGCGCCAACGCACGCGATTTCATCCCGCAAGCAGCCAGGACCCTGCTGACCTCGCTCGACTATCAGCCGGCAAATCTTCGTCTTTCGATGCCGTAAAACGCCGCGGACTACGAAATCCAGCCTCTCGAATCCTCGACGCCAACGAGCCTGCCTCGTTTTCCTTGCCCCTGCGGTTGAAGAACGTATCCACGGCCGTAAAGCGGCCCGATGACGAACGTGAACGCGATTCGCTTTCGATCGGGCGTGATGTGGAACCACACTTCGCCTACCGAGTAGAACGCTCCGCGCCGCTCGACGCTGTCGCCCGAGCCATCGGGCCCAGCTCGACGCAACTCGAACTCATGTCCGGCATAGGTCCATGATCGACGTACAGGATCACGGCACCAGGGTCCGTCCCAATTCACACCCTCGCACTCTGAGATCACAAAGCGATCCGGTGGCGTCCGCAACGCAACCTGTCAGCCAGCCGATTCGCGGTGTGCACGGTCCCATATGTTCTTAACTTCTCTGAAAATTTCGCGATAGATCCAATCGGTCTTCCATCCCATCGATTTCACCCTGATCCTTTGGTCGACGCGTCGGCACAGGCCGGCGGCAAAGCGGAGACGGACAGCTAGGTCGTCTCCATCATTAACGGGCCATTCGAGTGTGGTTGTCACTTAAGAACGGGAGGTTTTCCGGTGGATTCACGGACAACGAGGTCGACATCCAGGATGACGGTTTCAGCATTGTAAGGCCGGCCGGCCGCCTCGATATCGATTTTGTTGAGGATGAGCGACGTCGCCTTCGCCCCGAGTTGGACAAGCGGATGATGAACGGTGGTCAGTCCCGGCTGCATGTGGCTGAGGAACGGAGCGTCGTCGAAGCCGACAATGCTGACATCGTCTGGAATGCGCAGTCCGGCGGCGTGGCAGTACTCGTAGGCGCCGACGGCGATACCGTCGCCGCCGCAGAAGACAGCCGTCGGGCGATCCGGCAGCGACATCAACCGCTTCAAGCCCTCATAGCCCGCCTCGCGCCAGTAGCCGACTTCGAACAGGTAATCGTCTCCAACCGGCAGGCCATGCTTTTCCATCCCCTTGAGGAATCCGCTTCGCCTCGGCACTGTACTGGGTGAGTTAGGTTCACCGGTGATGTGCGCGATTCGTCGATGCCCCAGGCTGACGAGATGGTCGACCACGCCCTCAGCCGCACCCTCATTGTCAATATCGACCCACGGGATGTGCGGATCCTCTGAGCGGTTGTTGATCAACACGAACGGCATTCCGGAATCGCTAAGCTCGTACACGATATCGCTGTCGGTCAGGGTGGCGATCAGGATCAGGGCATCGACACGTCGATCGCGGAACGCCGGCAGGCTCGCCCGCCCCTTCCATTCCAAACCCGTGTAAAGTGTGACGTTCTGCTTGCGCTGGGTGGCGACCTGGATAATGCCGTCGAGCACCGCGCTAAAATATGAGTCGTTGACGAGGGACGGGTGCATCTGAGGGAATACGATCCCCAGACAATCGAGCCGCATCTTGTTCAGACCGCGGGCCATGGTACTCGGATGGTAGTTGAGTCGCTCCATCGCATCCATAACCCGAGCGGCGGTGACCGGGTCGACACGACGTGGTCCGTCGTTGATGACATAGCTGACCGTTGCGGACGAAACGCCGCTTGCCCGTGCTACGTCCTTGATTGTTGCAGGCTTGATCTTCATTGTGTGTGGCAACTGTTTACAATAGTTTCGTAAAGTATATACGCATGATACAACTTTTGGCAAGATTCCCGCGAATATATCGGTCAAACAGCAAGTTGCGCGAGGTAAACCGGTTCAATTCGAAGTCGCGGAGTACTCGACAAACGGTTTGAAACTGAGGATACGGCGGGTGTTTGTCGAAAGCCGGCAGGCGGGTAATCCTGGCCTACGGAGGTGTGAAATGAAACGCGTCGGCATTATCGTTGTCACGGCGCTGGCGTTCGCGGCAGTCGCCTCAATGGTCGTGATACTCAATCGACGGCGGGCGGAATGGGATCGTCAGATGCGCGAGAGCTCGAAGTCGATGCCCAGGTCGCCTTACTCCAATCTCATCGCCAAAAAACTCGGTGAGCACAACGGACAGACGTCACCGATCCTGCATGCCTTCGAGGAAGCGCTCGAAGCGGAAACGCGACTCGAGCAGCAGCTCGCACGGGAAACAGGATTGCAAGCGTAGGGGAACTACGCCTGTAGGTAATCGCGCAGGCGCTTCTTGCGAGCGGCCGAACGGAGCTTGCGAAGGGCCTGTGCCTCGATTTGTCGGACGCGCTCACGGGAAATGTTGAGTTCGTCGCCGATCTGCTGCAGGACCAGCTTGTCATCCTCGTCGAAGCCAAAACGCTTCCGCATAACGATTTGCTCGCGCTCGTCCAGCGTGCTGAGGATCGCCTCGATCTCCCCGCGCATCTCACGTGCAATCAGCTCATCCTGTGGATTGGGGGCCGTCTTGTCGAGGACGAGGTTGCCGAGCGACGTGTTATCATCGTCGCCGACCGTCATGTCCAGGCTCACGGGTTCCTGCGTCGTCTGCAGCAGACTATTCATCTTCTTGATCGAAAGCCCCGTGTGCGCCGAGAGCTGCTCGACCGTCGGCTCCTCGCCAAGGGTGCGGCGAAGCTCCGTGCGGGACTTGTCGATCTTGCGGAGGGATTCCGAAATGTGCGCAGGGAGACGGATAGCCTTCGACTTGTTGTCGATGGCGCGTCCGATGCTCTGGCGGATCCACTGGGTGGCGTAGGTGCTGAAGCGGTAACCCATCGACGGGTTGAAGCGCTCAGTGGCCGTCATCAAGCCGATCGCGCCTTCCTGTATGAGGTCTTCAAGGGGAATGCCGCTCGCCAGATAGTTCTTCGCTATCGACACGACCAGCCGCATGTTGGCCTCGACGAGCTTTTCCTTAGCGGCGAGGTCGCCATACAAGACCCGGCGTGCCAGTACGCGCTCCTCGGTGGGGGTGAGGAGCTTCGTGCGAGTCAGCCGTGTGATGTAGGAAGCAAGATCGTCGCCTCCATCGGGTCCGGGCGCCTCAGGGAGCGCCGCGGCCACTTCGTCGTCAGGTTCGCGCTTCGATCTTTTACTTGAATGATCGGCTGCCGTGGCCATAGATTCTTTTGCCTCGCCTGCCGGAACAATCGTCTCAGCCTGGGAACTACAAGACCGTATTTCAACAATATACAGCAGCGTTCCTCCTGCCAAAAGGACGACTTTACCTACTATTCGTTTAATTAATAGGGCTTACGCACCCTCGCGATGCGTAAAATGCGCAACTTTGCGCTGCCTAGGCGGCATTTTGCTAGCCTGAGCTCGCCTGCCCGCTTTGACTAGTCTCTCAGGGCCTGTTGCGGCTTTATTGACAAGAAAGCTTGCCCTAAAGTACCGACGACCGGCGGGACGCGGTACGATATAGGGACGTGAGTTCATCAAACATTATGGTTAATCGATGACCGAGCTTGAGGCTGAGCAATTAACTTTATCCTACGCCCGTGATATTCCCGCAATCGTACAGGGATTAAGCCTGAAGCTTATACCTGGCACCTTCACGGGGGTTGTCGGGCCGAACGGCTCCGGTAAGTCGACACTGGTGCGGGCCTTGTCACGCGTGCTCAAACCTCAGGGCGGCGCCGTCCTCCTCCACGGGCGCAATCTCTATAGCAGCGTCAGTGCGCGGACATCCGCGCAATCGATCGCCACCGTTCCGCAGTCGACGACGATCGCCTTCGACTTTACCGTGCGCGAGATCGTCGAAATGGGTCGAACCCCCTACTCCGGGTCGACCGCTCGCAATTCCGGCCTCGTCGACGAGGCCATGCGTCAGGCGGGCGTCGTCGATCTGGCCGACCGCGTCGCATCACAATTGTCCGGTGGAGAGCAGCAGCGCGTCCTCATCGCCCGCGCCCTGGCCCAGGAGCCGTCGATCCTTCTCCTCGACGAGCCTACGTCCCACCTCGATCTTCACCATCAAACCGCCGTACTACGGCTAGTACGCGAGATGACGAAGGAACCCACCCCGCCTCGTTCCTCGGCACCCCTCCCGAGACGGGAGGGGGAAGAGTCTAAACCTCACCCCAGCCCTCTCCTTGGAAAGGAGAGGGGGCAACCGATTGCGGCCCTGGCCGTACTGCACGACCTCAATTTGGCCGCCTCTTATTGCGATAGACTGTTGCTCATGGCTCGCGGTCACGTCATCGCCCAGGGTCCTGTCGCCGACGTCCTTACCGAGGCCAACGTCCACGCCGCGTACGGTGCTCGGGTCTGGGTCCGGTGTCATCCGGTATCGGGCCGGCCGTACGTCCTCAGCCTCCCCGACGTCCCCCATGCCGACGGCGCGGAGTTCGACACCGTCGTCGACTGCACGGTTCACGTCATCTGCGGCGCAGGCACCGGGGCGGGTCTGCTCTTTCGACTGCGTCAGCTCGGCTTCACCGTCACCGCCGGCGGCCTCAATGCGGGCGACACCGACCAGGAAGCCGCGGACCTCCTCAACATCGACCACCCACGAGAGGCCCCATTCACCACATTGTCGGCCGAGGCAGTCGCACGGTCCACGGCGCTTGCGGCCGCAGCGGACATCGTGGTCATCACCGACGTCCCTTTCGGCAAGGCCAATCTCGGCAATCTCGACGGCGCTATCGACGCCATCGGTTCCGGCAAACCCGTCGTCGCGCTCGTTCCTCAGGACGCTCCGTTCGATCAGCGAGACTACACCAATGGCGAAGGCGCCCGGCTATGGAACAAACTCACCACCGCCGGCCTGCGCGAAGCGGTCGATATCGAAACGCTCATCGACATGGTTGTCGAATCCGCCGCCAGTCTCCGTTCAGGAAATCACGTGGCGGAGTTCTAAGATG
>Ga0206984_1012_pt1 | contig 16245 bp, 12 predicted proteins | sample Alteio_BWMinCont_16_FD_153491 | JGI IMG/M metagenome (GOLD analysis project Ga0206984, IMG submission 153491) | Enriched cells from forest soil in Barre Woods Harvard Forest LTER site, Petersham, Massachusetts, United States -... | ecosystem: Environmental > Terrestrial > Soil > Temperate forest >... | reverse complement strand
TGCTGCAGAGGAAGCCGCCGGTTTCGGTTTGCCACCAAGTGTCCACGATCACCGCTTCGCCCTTGCCAACCGTTTCGTAATACCAGCGCCAGACTTCCGGCTCGATCGGCTCGCCTACGGTGGTCATGTGCTTGAAGTGATAGTTGTATTTTTTCGGCTCGTCGCCGCCGGCTTTGCGGAGCATTCGAATGGCGGTCGGCGAAGTGTGGAAGATATTTACGTCGAGACGCTCGGCGATGCGCCAGGGGCGCGCGGCATCGGGGAATTGCGGCACGCCTTCGTAAAGAACGCTGGTGGCGCCGAGGGAGAGCGGGCCGTACACGATGTACGAATGGCCGGTGATCCAGCCGATGTCGGCCATGCACCAGTAGACGTCTTCGGGATGAATGTCCTGGTAATACTTGGAAGTGCCCGCGGCGTAAGCGAGATAGCCGCCTGTGCGGTGCTGGCAGCCTTTGGGCTTGCCGGTGGTGCCGCTGGTGTACATGAGGAAGAGCGGAGCTTCGGCGTCCTGAGAGACGGGTTCCACGGTCTGACCGCGGTAGTCCTTGAGGACGTCGTCGACGAAGTAGTCGCGGTCCATGATCATTGGGGAATCGGAGCGGAAGTGGCCTGCGTAACGGCGCCAGAAGAGCACTTTGTCGATGTGCTGGCCTTCTTTTTTTGCGGTTGCGACGGCGATATCGGCGCTGGGCTTGTGATCCACCCATTTGCCGTTGCGATGATAGCCGTCTGCATAAATTAGGACGCGGCTGCCGGAATCGGCCGCGCGCAGGCCGCAGGCTTCTCCGCTGAATCCGCCGAAGACGACGGAGTGAACGACGCCGAGTCGCGCGCACGCGAGCATGGTGATGGGCAGCTCGGGTATCATGGGCATGTGAATGGTGACGCGGTCGCCGGTTTTGAGTCCGGCGAAATCGCGCAGCATGGCGGCGACTTCGTTCACGCGCTTGTAGAGCTCCTGATAGGTGATAACGGTGGCGGATTCGTTTTCAGGCTCGGGGACGAAAATCAGGGCGGCTTTGTTCTTGTGCTTGGCGAGATGGCGGTCCACGCAGTTGTAGCAGGCGTTGAGCTTTCCACCGACAAACCATTTCCAGAAAGGAGGATTACTGGTGTCGAGAGTCTTGCGCCAGGGCTTGTCCCAATCGAGAAGCTTCGCGTAAATGTCGAAGCATTCGGGGAAATGCTTTTCGCTGAATTTTTTTACAAAAGCGGGATCGGCGAGATTGGCTTGCGCTATGAATTTCTTGGAAGGGTAGAAGTACTCTTCTTCTTTCCAATGAACGGCAATCTGCGCTTCCGTCAGAAGCTTGCTCTTGTTCTTCGATGCCTTCGCTTTTGTTTTCTGGCGAGCTTTGGCCACGGCGACAACTCCCCTTCGAAGATCGATTTCGATTGTGACGCTACAACGAGGACAGCTTGGTTCGGACAAGGGCGTTTCCTGCGGGAAAGGAACTTGTCCGTCAAAAATGATGCTACCACGCAGGCGCGCGAGTCAATCGGCACGCCTGCATGGAACGAGCGGAATCGCTATTTCATCCCGCCAACTTCGTCCCAGATCTTGCGGCCGTGAGTCTCCTTAAGGAACAAGCTTCCCACTACGAACGTAATGCTGGCTACGATCATGGGGTAGTAGAGGCCCGCATAAATGTTATGCGTGCTCTCGCATAAGTAAACGCCGATGAGGGGCACCAACCCGCCAAAGACACCGTTCCCTATGTGGTAAGGCAAAGATAACGACGTGTAGCGTATTTTCGCCGGAAAGGCTTCCACGAGATATGCGGCGATCGGGCCGTAAATCATGCAGACATAAATCACCTGAATAAACACGAGGAAAACCAGCATGGGCACATTCGGGTTGGTGGCTTCCTTCGCGGGAACCGCTTTGCCGGTGTCGTCTATGGTGAGCGCGGTGAGTGTCGGAGCGCCGGTAACTTTGTTTCGGACGGAACTGAGTGTCTGAACATTGTTGCCCGCGGCTCGTTGCATGGCGTGGTAAATCGGCAAGTACGTGAGGACGGCGAGCAAGCAGGCAGCCATCATGAGCCACTTGCGGCCTATCTTGTCGGAAAGGGCTCCAAAGACGGTGAAGAAAGGCATTCCGAAGAGAAGAGCGTAGGCCACGATAATGTTCGAGAGTTTGGGATTCACTTTAAGAATCGTTTGCAGGAAAACGAGGAGAACATAAAACTGGCCGGTGTACCAGATGACTCCTTGGCCAGCGGTCGCGCCGAAGAGGGAGATGAGGACGTTTTTCAAATTCTCCGGCTTGGTGAAGGCTTCTTTCAGAGGCTGCGTCGAAGTCATGCCAGAGGCTTTGAGCTGCGAAAAGATGGGAGACTCTTTCATCTTCAAGCGGATATAGAGCGAAATCGTTACGAGAACGATGGAGGCGAGAAACGGAATGCGCCAGCCCCAGGCCTTGAAGTGATCGACCGTCATGGATTGCTGCGTGCCGAGGATTACGAGCAACGAGACGAAAAGGCCCAGCGTCGCCGTGATCTGGATGAAGCTGGTGTAGTAGCCGCGCTTGCCGTCGGGCACGTGCTCAGCGACATAGACCGTCGCGCCGCCATACTCTCCGCCGAGCGCAAGGCCTTGCAGAACGCGAATGGTCAACAGGATGATAGGGGCAAGAACCCCGATGCTCGCATATGTGGGAAGGAAGCCGATCAGCGCCGTTGCGCCGCCCATGATGGAAAGCGTTACCAGGAAAGCATACTTGCGGCCAACGATGTCTCCGATTCGTCCGAAGAACAACGCTCCGAAGGGTCTGACCATGAATCCCACCGCGAAAGTCGCCAGATAAGAGATATAGGCAAAGGTGTCATTACCAGGTGGGAAGAATTTCGGAGAAAGAACCACGGCCAAACTTCCAAAAATGTAGAAGTCGTACCACTCGATCATGGTGCCGACGGCGGAGGCGAGAATCACCTTCGGGATGCTGTCCCTTTTTTCTCCGCCTGCTCCGATTACGTTTGGCTGACTGGCCATGCTTCCTCCTGTTGAAATGCGGTCCGCCGACTACGTGTTGGCCGGGCGCACACGATCGTCCGTCCAAGCGGCCGCGAGACACACCTTTGCTGAGTTGTGATTCCTTCCCTTTGAATCCCCCCTGTGACTCGCAAAGGGTGCGAGTCAGGCATTCAGTGGCGGAAGGTTGGTAATTCGGACAGTTCATATACGGCCCGGGGAGCGTTGTCAAGAAATGACTTATGCGTACTGGATAGCGCAGAAGCTCTCCAGCTGGTTTGGGTGAAGAGAAAAGGGACAGGAATAGCTGGCGCTGGAGTGGGGAGCGGCAATCGTGATAAAAGGTTTGCTTGAACTTACACAACGCCATATTTCTGTTTTTTGCCGGGGCCGTGGGTGGGGCTATTAACGCCGTCGCTGGCGGCGGCAGCTTTGTGGCGTTTCCGGCGCTTCTGTTTACGGGAGTACCGCCGGTGCCGGCCAACGCGACCAATACGCTGGCGCTTTGGGTGGGAACGACCGCGAGCGGCGGCGCGTATCGCATGAAGTTGAACATTCCGCGGCGGGTGATGATTCCGCTGATTCTGACGAGCGTGGTTGGCGGATTGGCTGGCGCGATTCTTCTGATCAAGACGCCCGCGCAGACTTTCTTGAAGGTTTTGCCATGGTTGCTGCTTGGCGCTACGCTGCTGTTTGCGTTTGGCAAGCATTTGACGGGAAGGATTTCGGCGGGAATCTCGCACGATTCAAATAATGCTGCAGTTGTGGGCGCTTCCGTGTTTGAGCTGTTCGTTGCAGTGTATGGCGGATACTTTGGCGGCGGGATCGGCATCATGAACTTGGCAATGCTGGCTGCTATGGGGATGACCGATATTCACGCTATGAATAAATTGAAAGTCTTGCTGGGTGGCGTGATCAACGGAGTCGCCGCAGTGACATTTATCATTACACGAGCGATATTTTGGCCGCAGGCTTTGGTGATGACAGCGGGCTCCTTGTTGGGAGGCATAACCAGCGCACATTATGCGCAGAAGCTTCCACAGTCGTGGATTCGCGGGTTTGTGATTTTAGTTGGGGCTGGGATGACGGTTTACTTTTTTGTGCGTGGATATCGATGAGGCCATTTGCGATAGAGAAGTGAATCAGAGGTGAGCGATGAAGACGAATTATGCGGCAGTGTTTGTTTCGGCCCTGGCGTATTGGATACTCGGGGCTTTGTGGTACGGACTTTTGTTCAACAAACCGTGGATGGCGCTGGAAAACATTTCGATGGAAAGCGCCAAGGCCATGAATCCTGTTTTGCCCTATGTCGTTACGTTTGCGTTGAATTTGTTGATTGCGTTTGTGCTGGCGCAGATTTGCATTTGGCGGAGTGCCAATTCGGCGGCGCGGGGAGCGGCGCTGGGAATATTTTTGTGGATTGGATTTGTTGGGCCGGTGACGTTCACTACTTACATGTACGAGATGCGGTCGATGCAGTTGTTTGCGATCAATGAGTTTTATGCGTTGGTTGGGTTTTGTTTGATGGGCGCGATTTTGGGTGCGTGGACGAAAAAGGTCGCGTAAACGTGAAGCCGCAGAATTTTGTGAGTGTTCGTGTTGAACCAAGACGGGTACGGCGTGCCGTGCCCCTACTGAGGCTTGCTGTGGATGGAGGCGTCGATGAGTTGAATGGTGTGAACTACCGGCGTCACTTGGCCTTGGCGGGCTAGGGAGGATTGGAGTTGGAGCAGGCAGCCGGGATTGCCGGTGGCTACTACTTCGGCGTTGAGCGGGGTGATGAGTTGGGCTTTGCGGTCGCCTAGGGCGTTGGCGGCGTCGGGTTGAACTAGATTGTAAATGCCTGCTGAGCCGCAGCAGATGGCGGCTTCCGGAATTTCGGTGAGTTTGATGCCTGGAATATTTGCGAGCAATTGGCGGGGTTGAGAACGGACGCCTTGGGCGTGTTGCAGGTGGCAGGAATCGTGGAACGCTACGCGCATGCGGAGGGGATTTCTTGTGGCTCGCGGCGGCAGTTCGGTGAGAACTTCGGTGATGTCCTTGCACTTTGCGGCGAAAGCTTTGGCGCGATCGGCGTAATTGGGATCGTCGCGAAGCAAATGGCCGTATTCTTTTACATTGGAACCGCAGCCCGCGGCGTTAGTGACGATGGTCTCGACATTGGCGCGTTCGAATGCATCGATGGTTTTTCGGGCTAGCGCTAACGCGCCGGTCTCTTCTCCTGCATGAACCATTAACGCGCCGCAGCAAGGCTGGTCCTTGGGCGCGACGACTTCGCAGCCTTCGGCTGCGAGGACGCGAGCGGTAGCGGCGTTTACCTGGGGAAAGAATTCGCGTTGCACGCAGCCGAGCAAAAGGCCAACGCGTCGGCGCTTCGCACCTTGCGCTGGGGTGATTTCAGGCACGCTCTCGTACTTTTCAAGCTTCGGCATTAGCGCTTCCATGGAATGAACGCTCTTGGGAAAGAGCTGCAGTAGGCCGACGCCGCGCACTAGCGCTTGCAGACCGGACTTTTGGTAAGCGAGCAACGGCCAGCGAAGGAGTCGCAGGCGATCGGGCCGCGTGAAAACGGCGAAAAGAAAACGGCGATGGAGCTTTTCGGCGAAGGTGCGTGGATGATGGCGTTCGATCTGGGCGCGCGTTGCTTCGATGAGTTTTCCGTAGTCGACGCCGGAAGGGCAGGCGGTCATGCAAGCCATGCAGCCGAGGCAGGAATCGAAGTGGCTGACCCACTGCGGGTTCATGGCGGCATTGCCTTCGCTGGCGAGTTTCATCAGATAGATGCGGCCGCGAGGAGAATCCATTTCTTCGTTCCAGAGGACGTAGGTGGGACAAACCGGCAAGCAGAAGCCGCAGTGGACGCAGTTCTCGATAATTTGTTTGGACGGCGCATGGTGCGCGTCGAAGGCGCTGGGTAATGGATTTGCGTCGGGAAGAGTAGTCATGAAGGATCGCTGTTCGTCGCTACTCGTGAACATAACCGAATGGCGGTGCAGGTGGCAAACAGCGATTACGGGGAGCGAGAGGGAGAAAAGAAAGACAGAGATAAGAAAAAAAGGCAAAAGATAACGCAGAGACGCCCCGACGCGGTCGGGGTAAACGCCGAACACAGAGCAGCGCAGAGTTGGAGCGGAATCATTTTGGCGGCGCTGCCGCGGCCGGTGAGGGAGCGGCTTGGCGGAGTTCCTCGATGTCTTTGAGGATGGTGGAGACGAGGGATTCGACGACGGCTTGGCCTTTTTCGCGTGTGGCCAGCGTGGGATCGCCCCACGCTCCGGTGGGGGAATAGGTGCCTCTGCCTTGGGGATCGCGGGTGAGACTGCCGGGTTGATTGGGATTGAGATCGCGCACGGCCTTTTTCATGCGAACGGTTTCAGGCTCGATGTAGAGCATCATGGAGGTTTCGATTTCGTCGGCGTGCGTGCCTCCGGATTGGCGAAGTTTTTTCTCGACTGGATCGTCTTTGGTGAGATCGGTGTAATGGAGGACTATGCCGTCTTTTGCGAGGTCGGCTGTGGCTTGTGCGAGCGGCCTGAGTGTGGAGATGCCGGTGTTGAGGATGTAAAAGCGGCGCGGGCCGTAGTGCGCGAGAGAATGAACGATGTCGGTGATCATGGCGCGGGCGGTATCCATGCTGAGCGAAGTGGAGCCAGGATATTCGAGGAAGGCGGGGTAGTAACTGTAGTTGATGGTGGGAGCGACAACGGTGTTTTGAGGGGCGGCATCGAGTACACGTTTCTTGAGATATTCAGCCATGAGGAAATCGTTGTTGAGCTGGAGATGGCGGCCATGCTCTTTGGATTCGGCACCGAGAGCGATGACCACGACGGTATTCGGAGAGAGGACGTGTTCCGCTTCATCCCACGAAAGAGATTCAAGAAGTACGGCAGGGTTGGTGTGCTCGACGGGCGGTGGCGTGACGGCGGGCGATTGAGCCGAAGACAGAGTCGCGACCGCTAGCAGAGACAAACACCATGCAACCGGGCTGAGCGCTAGTTTTTCAAGACGGCTTGAAGCTCGTTGGAGAGTCATTGGTGCACCTCGTCAGTGTTGGCTAAGAGGGCGCATTGAATTGCGCCCCTACATGGGCTTGGTTGGGATTATCGGGCGATGGGGCCGGTTGTGATTCCACTGTTGAGTTCGTAGACGGCGCCGATGGTTCCAACTAGACAGGTTTCGCGCGTGAGGCCGAGAAGTTCGCGGAGGCGATAGACGCTTTCGATGCCGGTGCAGTGCGCGCCGAGAATGCGGGCGGTCTGGTATTCCTTCAGCTTGGAAGCGGTCCAAGCGAGCTGCTGGTCGGAGGCGGCAAAGAGATGGAAGCCGCCGATGGCGGCGTCGACGGGTGCGGCGTGGACAAAGCCTCGCGCGTATTGCAATGTGTTGATGATTCCGGAATGGCCGCAGCCGGAAAGCAGGACGAGGCCGCGGGAAGTGTTGAAGACGAGAGACTGATCGTCGGGAACGGTGTCTTCGACCCAGGCCGTTCCTGTGTTTACCTCCGTGCCTGCCGGATAATTTTTTTCGGGATAGACGCGCGGAACCGGACCGCTGAGCCAGATGCCGGGAAAAAGTTCTTCGGGTTTGTCATGAACGACGAAGACGCCTCCGCTGGCTTCGTAGTCCTTTTTCATCTGGATCATGGGATTGGGATTGTGGCCGCGGCGTTCGAGGAAGATTCCGTCTGCGACGTGAACGCGGGAGAGAGCTTTCGGATTCGATTTGGAAAATTCGCGGCGGAGAGTCATGAGGCCGGTGGTGTGGTCGTCATGGAAGTGGCTGAGGATTACGTCTTGAACATCGCTGAGATCGATCTTCAGCTCGCGCGCGTTTTCCAGAACAGTGTTGGGGCGGGCGCCCGTGTCGAAAAGGATTTTGTGACCATCAGCTTCGACGAGTGCGGCAAAACCCCATTCGCCAATACCGTCGTCGGCGAGCATGGTCGAGAGGATAGTTATTTTTAGGCTGCGAACTTCAGGATGAGAATCGGGTGCGGATTGCGCGGTGACACGATTCGGCGTCACAACCAAGAAGAGAACAATTAGCGGAAGAGAAATGCGGAATATTTTCATTTGGAAAACTCCTTTATCAGATGCCGCCGACGAAGCGGCCGGGATTCAGGGTGTTCTTGGGATCGAACTGCTTTTTTACGGCGCGCATGAGTGGAAGAGCGTCGCCGGGTGTGCCCCAGGCGTCCATGCTTTGCATATCTGCGGGGTGATGAAACGCTGCGAGTGAGCCGCCGGCGTGTTCGAGCTCGAAGCGAAGATCCGAAAGAACAGCGTGGAGATTTTCTAGCGTGGCATCCAAGCGCAGCCAGCCGATGCCGGTGACCTGCATCGTTAACTTCCAATGCGCATTGCGAGAGCTTGCCGCGCGTCGCACGGTCTCGACGGTGCACGCGATGGAGGCCGGGAGCGCGGTGATTTTTGCGACCGCTACCGGTGCGGAATTGGGGGAGTGCCAGAGTTCTTGAGAGGCGGCCCAGACTGTGGATGGAGCGTCGGCCGCAGTTGCGGGACGGACTAGTTCTCGCAATTGGGATTCTTGCGCGGCGATGCCTGCTTCCGTGCCCTCGAAGAGAATGTCCAAGATGGGTTCTGCGTCCTGCGCAATGCGCGCTTGGAGAGCGGTATGAACCAGCTTGGAATCCTGTACGGCGAGGATGAGTCGCTGTGTTTCTTCAGGATTGCAGCCGCGGATAGAAAGTGTCTTCGCGTTTCGCGGGAGTGGATGGAGACGAAAGACGGCGCGCGTGATAACCGCGAGCGTGCCAAGAGCGCCGGTAACGAGTTTGGGGAGATCGTAGCCCGCGACATTCTTCACGACTTTGCCTCCGCTGGAGGCGAGAGTACCGTCGGGAAGAGCGAGCGTGACGCCGATGATCAAGTCGCGGAGGGCGCCGAAGCGGAGGCGCAGAGAGCCGCTGTCGTTCGTTGAGAGAACGCCGCCTATCGTGGCTTGCGCAGGCCAGAGGGGATCGAGGGCGAGGCGTTGGCCGTGTTGCGCAAGCGCGGATTGCAATTTATGGATGGTGCATCCAGCTTCGACGCTGACGGTAAGGTCGGCCCACGCATGCTCAATAATTTTATCCAGGCGCGCGGTGGAAAGAATGATGTCGGCGCGAGTGGGAGTATTGCCCCAGGAAAGTTTCGTGCTGCCGCCGCGAGGAATGACGGTAAGGCCCGCGTCATTTGCAAGTCGAAGAACGGGGGCAAGTTGTTGTTCGTTGACGGGTTCGAGGATAAGCCGCGGTTGAACGTCGCAAACCGAGTCGGCGGCGGTAGCCGCGCGGATCGAATCTGGAGCCAGAATCGCGCGGAATTCGTGTTCGATATCGAGCGGAGTCGTTGGCATTTGCGAGACTCAGTACATTACAACAGCAAGCCAGCTCATTCACAACGTAGCGCCGTCGCCGGGTCTATCAACGAGGCGCGGCGAGCGGGCAGGAGGCAAGCTAACGTGGACGCCCCAATCAATAGAAGAGCAACGAATAGAACTGGGAGAGGGTCGCGGGAACTTCCTTCTGTCCAATGCGCGAGCATCTTTGTTAACGATAAGCTCAGAAAAATCCCCGCTGCAAGGCCTGTGCCCACGCTGAACGCGGTGGATGAGAAGACCAGCCACAACACGTCTCCCCGCTGCGCACCAAGCGCCATGCGAATCCCGAATTCGCCCGTCCTTTGGACAACGCTGTAGGACACTACGCTATAGAGCCCGACGAGCGTCAGCACCAGCGCGATGAACGCGAAAGCGCCGAGGAGTATCGATGTCAGATGCCCCTGCTGCCACTCCGGCATCCGGGCGAGCAGCTCCTCCAGGCTAAAGCTCTGTCCCTCTACTTGCTGATCGGGATCTACCAAACGCACTTGTGCACGAACAGAGCGGAATAGGGAAGCGGGGCTGCCTTGGCTGTGCACCAAAATATGCGAATAGACTCCCAACCATATCGTGTAAGGCACGTAGACGGCGGGCCGCACAGGATTTGCCAGGCCATCATTTCTTGCCTCCGCGACAACTCCAACGATCTGGAACCACTGGTCGCCTCCCGGCGCCACCAGACGAAAAGGCTCGTTCTTCACTTGCGGCATACGGATCTGCTGGCCCAGGACATCGCCATCGGGCCAATACTCCCGCGCCATGGTCTGGTTAATCACTGCCAGGTGCGCCCCCCGCGTCGTCTCGGATTCGTCCCAAGTTCGTCCCTTTAGCAGCGCAACATGGAGCATGGAGAAATACTCCGAGCTAACCATACTTAGGCGAATCTGCTGCTCCTCGGCCACGCGCCTGCCCATGATTTCCACTGTCTCGTCCACTCCGTTCATCGGTGGCGTCGCTTCGGTGGAAATGGCCGCCGAAATCACTCCAGGAATCGCGGCCACTCTTTCCCGAAGCTGATGGAAGTACGCCGCTCGCTCTTCCCACTTCATATAGGTGTTGTTATGAAGCGGTATGCCGACGACCATGGTGCTGTGCGGATCATATCCAAGCGGCGCATTCATCAAGTGGAGAAAGCCCTGAATGGCTGCTGCTGCGGCGACTAGCAGCAACAGCGTTAGCGCGATCTGCCCGGCGATCAACAAACTATGCGTGCGTTTCGCGCGCGCTAAACCTCGAACGGTGCGGGCGCTGGACTGCATGACGCGGCTAACGTCGGGGCGGCTGAATTGAAGCGCAGGCGAAAGCCCGAAGACGAGCCCGGTCACAAGCGCTACTCCAACACTAAAGCACAATACTGGCAGATTGATCTGGACGGCCGCTTCGTAGGGATAAGCCCATCGTGGGAGCCACCGCACGATCAAGATTAGACTGCCATAGGCCAGCAATATTCCGACCGCTACGCCGCTCAACGATAGCAGTAAGGACTCCGTGAGCAACTGACGGAAGATGCGACTTCTGCTCGCTCCGACAGACGCTCTCACCGCCAGCTCATGTTGACGCGCCGTGCCTCTGGCCAGCAGCAGGATCGAGACATTCGCGCAGCCGATGGCTAGCAGCAGAGCGACTCCGCCAAATAAAAGATAAAGCGTGCGCTCAAAGCTCTTGCCATGCTCGTCCATCAATCGGGCAAGCTGGACGCGAAAGGTTCCCGGAAAGTTCTTCGGGGTCTCCTTTGCAAACTGCTCCAGTATTGACTGGAACTCCGCCTCCGCTGCTGCAGGGGTCACACCCTCTTTAAGCTTCACGCAAGACACCGAAACGAGATCTTGGAGGTCGTTTGTGATTTTCAACGGAAGATAGACGTCTGCAACGGTCCAGGCAAACCTTGGAGGGAGAACACCCACAATGGTGTAGTTTTTGTGGGCCATTCCTAAGGACTTGCCCAAGATATCGGAGTTTCCGCCAAAATGCCGTTGCCAAAACGAGAAGCTAAGAACGACGACCGGCTGCGGGTCTTGGCCATCCGGTGCGTCCGAGGGAAGCAGTCCCCGGCCTAACAAAGCTGGCACTCCGAAAAAGCTGGGCGCGTTCGTCGTTAAGAAAACTGCTCTCACGTCTTCGGGCAGATCGCTGCCAGTTGTCGACAGTTCCCAGTTTGTTTGTGCCAGTACACTCTCGGCCGAGTTCGCTAGCCGCAACTGAAGCAATTGTGGGCCGGTCAAGAAAAAAGTTCTCGGAACTCCCGCTTTGTCCTCGGCTTGAAGGCGGACCATGCGGTCGGCGCCCGCATAAGGGTAGGGATGGATCAGTACTGCATAGATGACGCTGAATACTGCGGTGGTGGCTCCAATGCCTAGCGCGAGCGATAACACGGCAGCGAGCGCGAATCCAGGACTCTTCTTGAGATTTCGCGCTCCATACCTAACGTCTTGCCAGGTGCTTGACATGGAAGAGACTCAGTACATTACAACAGCAGCTCGGCGTCAAGGCACGCGGCAGAACCGAGCATCGCGCAGCGCTGGAAAAGCGGGCGAGCTGGAAGCACGGAGTGGCAGGTTTCGGTGGCGGCGGCTTAGTCCTGCTCGCCTAGGGTCTGGACGTAGGTTTTTCCGTAAGGGTAGAAGAGATCTTTGCGGCCTTGCTGCCAGGCGGCTCTGAGTTCGGGGGTGGTGATGTCCCAGTCGGGGCGGCATTTTTTTGTGACGGCGCGGAGGTCCTGGCGGAGCTCTTCCATGGTGGGGCGACCGAGGAACCAGTAGCCGTTGTAGATTTTGTAGATGAGGAGGCCGGGCTCGAGGACGATGACGTGGGGGATCATGGGATTGTGGAGCGGGTCGGTGTATTCGGCGATGTCGAGATCTTTCTGGACGGTGCGGCCGGCGTCGGAGAGGAAAGGCCAGTGGGCGCCGACGCCGGTGCGATATTCATTCGTCTCGGTGATATTGTCGGTGCTGATGGTGACGAGGCGGCAGTAGGCGACTTCGAGTTCGCGATGAAGCTGGACGAGGAGTTCAGCTTGGCGACGGTCTTTAGGGCAGAAGCCTCCGCGGCTTAGGACGAGAACCATAGGATGTGGGCCTTGGAGGTCGGAGAGTTTGCGATGCTTGGCGGTGTGGTCGGGAAGGTCGTAGTTGGGGAACGTGGCGCCGGGAATGATGTCGGATCGCATGTGAATACCTCGGGGAATTGGATGCGCGGGGAGGGGTTAGGTCTCAGAGATTTGTTGAGGGAAGGGATCGAAAATGAGGGTGAACAAAAAGTTTAGGGCTAAATTGCTGAAGAGCGGAGCTAAGGGTGGTTGGACGTATGTGGTCTGGCCCGGGTCGGTCAAGTTTTTTGGGACGTGTGGGTTGGTGAAGGTCAGGGGAAAGATCGATGGTCATCCGTTTCGGAGTTCGTTTATGGCGATGGGAGATGGGACGCATAAGCTGCCGGTGAGGGCGGATATACGCAAAGCGATCGGGAAAGAAGTGGGGGATACCGTGGCAGTGGTGTTGGAAGAGCGGATCGATAAGCCCTCGTGAGACCAAAAGCCCAGCCTCAAAAAACGAGGCTAGGGCACCCGCACCCGGCCTGTGCTCATTTGTCTTTCGACAGGGACGCGATCTGGTCTTTGGCCCAAGCGTCATCTGGGTGCAGTTCGAGCACTTTGCGGTAGTCGGCGATCGCCTTTTCAATCTCTCCGTTGGCTTGATGAGCCATTGCGAGCATGTGATAAGACCAGACGGAATCCGGGTGATTGGAATCGAAACTCATTTCCATAATTGTCGTGGCTTCCTTGTTTTTCTTTTGGGCGAGCAGGGATTCGCTTAGCTGATTCAGCGACGTCTCGCCGAAATCATACTGTCCACTTCCGTAGTATTTCTGTCGCAACTCGTGGTACAGAGCTACCGCGGAGTCGATGCCTTTCTTGTCGATGGCTTCGGCGAGAACGCTGTTTAGCGTACGGGGTTCGGTTAAGCCGTGATGGCAGGTTACGCATTGCACCGGGATCGGAGTCGTGGAGACTTTATTGATGTAGTCCCGATTGATCGTTGCCACCATTTCGATCATTAGCCTCGCCGTCTTCTTGGCTTCCTTGTCGTCGGCTGCGAAGTCCATTTCAAACTTTTTTCCGCCCGGTTTCTCGACGTGGCAATGTTCGCATCGAACATTCAGCGCAAACGCAAATCCGCGCATCGTGGACTGCAACTCCGCCTTGGAAATATCCTTCGGCAGGACTTTCAAATTGGTGAATTTATCTGGAAGCTGGGCTTGCGCCGGCGCGCCCCAGAATACGAGTCCAGCAAGCGCGATCCATTTCAGTTTAGCCCTGAGTGTAGTCATGAGTATTCTCCACGGACTTAGATCGTGCACACGGGCGACTACCTGCTATGACGCGCGGCCAAACGGACGGTTAGCGAGGCAAGATGACATTGGCGATTGGTCCAAGCGTGGGTCAGGAACAGAGGGGTAAAGCTTAGCCTCAAAGAAAGCGAAGCTGGAGTACCTGAGTTAAATGGTGGTGGTGGGATGCGAATTAGTTTTTTTGAGGGGGCGCGAGGAGCGGCGGTGTGAGATCCGGATGATCTCGCAAATATTGCTCGAGGGGCTCGTTGCGCATCACGACCCGGAATCCCCGGCGCGTATTCGCATCGATGGTTTTCGGTGCGTCCAAATCGTCGAAGGCGATCACCTGCTCGACGGATTTCGTGCCGCTCTCATCGAGCATAGTGAAATGTATCTGGTCGTTGACGAACCAGTAGTCGTTCACGTTATACACCGTGCCGTCCTTCAAACAGATCTGCACTAGCGGCTGCCCATATTGGCTGTAGATGTAAACGGGACTCGCGTAGGTGAGGGGCGGGGCGAGATAGTGTTCCGTAGCAGGTGCAGAAGACAAGAAATCGCCACAGCCGGAATTCCAGCCCCAGACGGGGCCGCAGTACAGCCACCAAGAAGAGTTGAAAGCTTGCCAAGACCAAAGAAACGGCGCGCGATTGAAGAAAGGGCGGCGAAAAATTAGAAAGGGGCGGTCGGGGAAACCGTTCGGAGGGCGAAAGAATATTGGGCGTGAGGCTGGTGCGGCCATGTGCGGCGCGCCTATATGGCCGCCAGTTCTGAAGTGCCCGCCGGGCTGCGGGTGGCCGACGTGTTGCGCTAGAGCGGTAGGAGTCTGAAACCAAGCGCAGGCCAGCACGCCAGCAGCAATGATCAGGATTTTCCTTAGAGTTGAAGCACGGAGGATGACGAGCGACATATGGTTACCCTCCTTGCAGCATCGAGATTGAGCTGCGAGGATCGCGCGAGTGCGCTATGGGCAAGTCTAATACTTTGAGGCGTGAATTGCATCACGGAGTCGCGACGCGGTGGCCGAGGTTTTGGAAGGGCAGATAGATAAGTGCTCGTGAAAGCCAAGATCCAGTCTCAAAAAACGAGGCTGGGGCATCCGGTTCCTCGCTCGATGTCCTTGATTTATTAATCAGGCAGAGAAAGTTGGCGTTTGTCTCGCAGTCGCTGAAGGCAGTCATTTTGCGCTTCCATCAGTGTGTGAAGTAGAGCAATTTCATTGAATTCAGTTTCACTCGGTGGTGGGACGTCGGGCTCCAGTAGGAAATCACAAAGCACATCCAAGGCTAGGCCGAATTCCCGATTTTCGAGAAACTCGTTGAACAGGACACAACACGTTTCACCTCTACCTCCTCTTGAGAAGATAGGGCGCAACGCTTCTAACCGTGTGCGCAACTCCGCCCAGTGCGATTGCTGATTTTTCCAGTCGAATGGCATCAGAAGCGGTCGGCGGCGCCGGAGAATTCGGCGGGGTGGGGCACGTATTCGCCGGGTTTTTCGCCGCAAAGGCGTGGGGTGGGGAAGACTTTGGTGGGATTGCTGAGATTGAGCGGGTCGAAGGCGCAGCGGACTCTTTGCATGGTGGCAAGGTCGGGTTCGGCGAACATTTTGGACATGGCGTATTTCTTGTCTTGGCCGACGCCGTGTTCGCCGGTGATGGAGCCGCCGGCGGCAATGCAGAGATCGAGGATTTTGGCGGAGAGGGCTTCGGCGGCGTGTTGCTGGCCGGGGATGCGTGCGTCGTAGAGGACGAGAGGATGGAGGTTGCCGTCGCCGGCGTGGAAGACGTTGGCGACGCGGATGCCTGCTGCGGCGCTGAGGCGCGAGATTTCGCCCATGACTTGGGGCAAGGCGGTGCGCGGGATGACGCCGTCCTGGACGATGTAGTTGGGGGAGATGCGGCCCATGGCGGCGAAGGCGGCTTTGCGGCCTTTCCAGACCAGGGCGCGCTCGGCGTCGGATTGGGCGACGCGAATTTCGGAGGCGGCGTGGGCTCGGCAGATTTCGTTGACGTGGGCCATTAGGGATTCGACTTCGGCAATGGGGCCGTCGAGCTCGACGAGGAGAAGCGCGCCGCACATCGGATAGTTGGCGTGGACGGCGGCTTCGGCGGCCTGGATGGCGAGATTGTCCATCATTTCGATGGCGGCGGGCAACATGCCTGCGGCGATGATGCTGCTGACGGCGGCGCCGGCTTCGTTGGTGTCCGGGAAGGCGGCTAGGAGAGTTTGCACGCATTCGGGGCGCTTGACGATGCGGAGGATCATTTTTGTGGCGATGCCGAGAGTGCCTTCGGAGCCGACGAAAACGCCGAGGAGGTCGTAGCCGGGAGTGTCGAGAGTCTTGCCGCCGAGGTGGACCAGGGTGCCGTCGGGGAGGACGACTTCGAGGCCGAGGACGTGCGTGGTGGTGAAGCCGTATTTCAGGCAGTGGGCGCCGCCGGAGTTTTCGGCGACGTTGCCGCCGATGCTGCAGATGGATTGCGAGGAGGGGTCGGGGGCGTAGAAATAACCTTGCGGGAGGACGCGGGCCGTGACGTCAAGATTGATGACGCCGGGC
>Ga0206984_1009_pt1 | contig 17500 bp, 16 predicted proteins | sample Alteio_BWMinCont_16_FD_153491 | JGI IMG/M metagenome (GOLD analysis project Ga0206984, IMG submission 153491) | Enriched cells from forest soil in Barre Woods Harvard Forest LTER site, Petersham, Massachusetts, United States -... | ecosystem: Environmental > Terrestrial > Soil > Temperate forest >... | reverse complement strand
TCGCTGTCGGTCTCAATCACCTGGTTCATGATGTCGTACTTGGTGACGGTGCTTTCGAGGGCCATGCCCGCCGGATTGAAATTGCCGGGAACATTGGGCGCCACACCGGCGGGCAAGGGGCCGGCCACGTTGGAAGTGTTGCCGCGATCCTCGACCTGGGTGAGCACCACGTTGTCGTTGTAGTCGTAGTAGTAGTAGGTCACATAGCCAAAAGCGGCGAGCGGCAGAGGCTCGGGGACGCTGGGCGTGTAAACGTTGACTGCGGCGGAGTCGACGCTTTCGACCACCTCGTTGAGCTGATTATAGACGTAGTCCGTGGCGATGCCGCGGCCGTCCACGGACCGGGTCATGTTGCCGACGTCGTCATAGAAGTACAGCTGGCGAATGTCGGCCGGTGTTGGGTTGCTGCTGGAATCACGCCCGGAGCTGCTGGTGGTGTCGGTGTCGGTCTCCTTGAGGTAGCCGCCGGTCGTGGCGTTTCCGGACGGATTATAGATGTGGCCGGTGCCGGCCGGATCGCGCTCGGGGAAGTACTGGTATTGCGTGATATTGCCTTCCGGGTCCTTCTGAGATGTCATTTGGCTGAATTGGTTGTAGATGTACAGGGTGACAATCGGTTGCTGCGTGGTGCCCTCGAGCATGGCCTCATTGGATCCGGGCAGCAGGGTGACAGTGGGATCCTGTTCGCGGATTAGGTTGCCGGCGATCTGATTGGTCACGCCGTCGCCATTGACGTCGCCCAGGCCCATCGGGATGCCGGCGGCGGTCAGCTCGGCCTGCACCTGGGCGGCGGTGATGCCGCCGCCGATCACGGCAGCCAGGCCGGCGAAATTGGTGCCTTCCTGGTAGTCATAGGTGTAAGTCGTCGTGTAGCGCGCGGCCGAGGCGGCGCCGCCGTTTTGCGGCACGTAACTGGGATCGTTGCCGCGCGGCTCGGTCATGGTGTGGACTTGGTTATAGATCGGCTCATACGTGTAGGTCGTGGTGATGGAGCTCTGATCGCCGCCTCGGCCGGCATCGGGAATTTGCATCGTGGACAGAAGGTTGCCCTGCTCGAAGCGACTGGGGTTGCTGGTATCGTAAGTGTTCACGGTCATGTTGCCGAGCGGATCGGTCATACTCAACATCAAATAGTCGCCATTGTACGTATACGTTGTCTCATAAAAGGCAGGGTCGCTAGGCCGAATGTGGCGGTTGTTAAACTGCTTCATATCAATGATATTGCCGAGCTGATTAAACTGGTATTGCACCATGTTGCCGTTGGGGTCGACGGCGGTGGTCTGGTAAATTGCGGCTGTATAGTTGCCCGGCGTGGGAGTGCCGATGACCTGGTACTGATAAGTGGTCGTGCCGCCGGCAGGAATCCCGTTGGCATTGGTGCCGCCCTGGGTAACCTGCACGACCATACCGGCGGTGGGTGAGTTTGGATTGCCATAGGTGTACTGGAGCATGGGCGGGCCGCCGTCGGCCACTTCATTGGGCGCCGTTACCGACGTTAGTTCGCGGTTCGAGGTGAACACGCTATACACGGTGGCATAAGTGTAGCGAGTCGTCTTGCCGCTGGGAAAATCGTTGCCGTCGGGTGTCCCGGTGACGGCTGGAGTGGTTACGTCCACCAGGTCGCCCCGGATGTCGTACTGGAACTGGACGACCCGACCCCGTGTAATCCGTGACGTCGGTGAGCAGACCCTGACTATTGTAGGTGAACTGACTGGGCCGGCCGAGCGGATCGGTTACGGTGGTCAATTCGCCGAGTGTGTTGTACTGAAACTGTAAGGAATCTTCCTGGCGGTCCTGGAACATGGTCATCTGGCACGTGCCATCCGCCTCGGGTTTCGTGTATTGCACCGTGTCGCCAGTGTAATCGCGCTCCGTGTAGGTGCCGTTAGGGTTCAGGGTCAACACGATAAACAGGCCGGTCGGAGAAGCGTAGGCGCCGTCGGGGTTAAGGACGTACAACTCGAAGCGATCGGTTCCGTCCAGGAGCATAACGTCACCGATCTTGGCGCTGGCGAAGGTAGTGCGAACCTCCGCCAGATCGTCGGCTGTGGCGACCATGAGCCGGCGGTCGTAGGTGTAATCCCAATTCTGGCCGAGCGGTCCGGCGTTGGTGATGTCGCTGCGATACGCACTTTGGATCTCAAAGTCGAGACCGTTGCGACCGGGAATGTCTATGAGCGTGGATTGCTGTTCGGCTTCCAGATCGGGGAGGTCCACGGAGTTGTTGGCATTGGTCGTCGGCAGGCCGTTGGCCTGGCTGTTGCCGACGCCGCAGCCGCACGATGATTCGCCTTGCTGACCCGGGCCCAGTGGCTCGTTGGGGAGTTGTTGATCGTTGGACCCGTCGCGGATCTTCCTGAGATCGTCGGAAGCGGACGTGGTAGTCAGGGTAAATGTCTTTGGAAAGCTCGAAATGAGCAGGCCCGGTACGTTGAGAATCAAACCCACCTCATAGCCGACACGAAAGATGCCGAGGGGCTGTTGAGCCAGCAAGCCGCCGGTAACCACCAGCAACACATCGAACTTGGTGAGGGCGGGCTGCGGGTTGGAAAAGCCAAAGGCGCGGACTTCCGCCGTGAGGAGCGTGCCATTGAAGGTGTTGCTGCCGAGCGTGACCGAACCTGTCACCGTGAAGTCGGCAGGAGTACCTGAAGCGAATGCTCCCATACTATCCAGGTTGATGTTGAGGGTTTCGGTGGCAGTGCCGACTGTCGGCTTCTTGATGATATGCACGCTGTTGTCGCCCAGGGTGATAGCCAGGGCCTGGGACGTGAGGGCGAATTGGTACTGGTTGCCCACCTGCGTGCTGGCGATTTTCGTGACGCCGCCAGAGGTAATATCCGGGGGCACGGAGACAGCGAGAACGCCGAGGAGCGTGGGCAGCACGCGGTCTTCCAGAGGCTCCAGGCGCAGGCTTCGGCCAGTCTTTCTTTTCGAGCTTGGCCGGCGCCGCGCGGCGGACAGGAGGTCCCGATCACGAAAAAAGTCGCTAAGAAATCGGCGCAGAAACATGATGCGGACCTCCTTAGTGCAGGGATTCCCTCAGCTGCATCCCGAATGCAGCGCGTCTTATCGGGCACGGACAGACCCACCCGGTATTATGTTCCTGCTTCTGTGTTCCGCACCTTTGAACTCTCGAAGGAGAGCAAGCGCAAGGATTACCTATGTAAATTATCCGTATTCATTCACTTAGAAACCCGGTTCTGGGAGAAACCGGTTTTCTGGCGCAAGATCCGCCGCGACCAGCGCCTTGTCATTCCCAGGGCCGCCAGGCCAACCAAAGCGAGGGTGAAACTTGCAGGTTCTGCGATCGCAAGGGCTTCGCCCTCAGTGTCCTTGCCGAAGGAAGCGGCCATGTCCTTGGTGAAATCGCCGAAAGTTCCGCTGGTGGCCTGGATATCCTCCAGAACGAAAATGCCCAGGGTCCCCACCGTAAAACCGCCGAATAGAGTACCTCCTCCGCTCAGGTTGATGTTCTGAGTCAACAAACCTCCCGTGATGTCAAATAAACCAGCGCTTGCCGACAGGGAAGTATCGAAACCAAAGTCGTTGATGGAACCGGTCAGCAAGGCGCCCGTGACGTCGTCCGTGCCGTCGTTATCGAGATCGATCGCCCCCGATAGCGAAAAGCCGCTTCCATTGCTGACAAAGTTACCGCTCGAATCCAATGCCAGGTTGACACTCACATCTTGAATACCGCCATAGCTAAGGTCAAAAAAAGCCGCACCAGCCCAGCTCGAATCGTTGATTGTGTAAAATGACGTATAAGTGAGAGGCAAGGAATCGGCCTGAAAGACGCCGGTGCTTGCGGTATAAGTGATCGATCCAAGGATGCTGCCGATCACGGGATAATTCGGGTCCGGAATGTAGGGTGGGAGCGGACCGCCGCGCGACAGCCCGGCAGTCATGAGCACGAGAATCCCTGCGGCAATCCCATGATGAACGAAGCTCAAACTGAATGTTGATTTCATGGTGCGCTCTCCAGGTCGCCGGTCCCGAGTAGAAACGAGCGTCGAGGCGGCAAGCCAGTCGGCCCTCCGCCGAAATCACCACATCCTTGCTTGATCAGAGAATCACCCAGCCGCCAGAAAGATCATCCGGAATTCAAATTGCGACTTCGCGTTCCGGACAAGCTTTGCTGAACTACCGAAGACCCTAACAACCGTTGACACCTAATGCAAGCGAATTCTGTCCACAATGCAAATTTCTTCTGCAAATGGAAAAGAGGCCTCGCGTCTTGCTCCGTCGAGTCACGGAAACTTGAATGTGGACATACGTAGCTCCTTAAGATGTGCAAAAGGTGGACCATCGCCAAGTTTGCCACCAAGATGCATAAGCAATTGCCCCAAAGTCTATGAATGAAAGGCATTAGGCTTGTGCCAAATCCACGCCATCCGTGCCGCACAATCCAAAATGATTCCAAGTGTTAACAGTTGGCGTAAACACGCGCTAAGAAAGGTTAACATCCATTCGCCACGTTCAATGCCGATGATCAAACTTCCGCGACGGCCGCAGAGCTACCTTTAGAACCCATAATGTCTCCGTTGTTCCGACTCCCGCCGGACGGTAGAGCTACTGGCATTAGCCGAACGGACACAAGGAGCCCGCACAAGGCGTGAGCAAAGGGGCAACTAAGATAAGGAGCAATTGTGTGCGTGAACGCTATCCGAGTGGCTGTGGCTGAGGACTGTGCGATAGCGTAGCCCCCGCCCCTTCGTTTCAACTCATGCACCAGTGGTTCGCCTTGCCCGATACTTATCTTGGGGAGCCACTTTTTTTCTTGCCTCATGCTCGTACTTCCTCATTGAATTCCGGATCTGCTGAAAGATTTATTCCCAGGCCGGTGACGTTAAGTTAGTTAATATACTTATTCTTGGAGTTAAACAGTTAGCTACTCCGCATATCTTTGAAACTCCGCCGGAATCGGCCATTTCGTGCGCCTAATAGACCGAGGCATTGCGCCTGATCGACCGATGCCGGTTGCGCCTAATAGGCCGTGCCGGTTGCGCCTAATGGGCCGTACTAATTCACAGAGCGTTGGGGTAAATAAGTGCATCAGAATCCTGCGCCTAATAGGCCGTGCAGGACGGTCGGGAGCAATATCGGCTGGTTTTCCCGTACTGAATCCGGAGCAATGGACTGGCGGAGCCGGTTTTTGCTTGGCTAACCGGCCATTTTACGCCCGATAGGCCGTGTCTGCGCGCCATTCCTCCCGGCGTTTGCGCTTAATAGGACGTGTCCAGGTGGCGCTCCTTCCAGCGATTGCGCCTAATAGGACGTGCCCGCTTGCCATCCGGTTGGGAGGTTGCGCCTAATAGGACGTATCGGTATCAGGCTAACTGCTTGAATTTATCCGATTTCGAGGTAATGCCGCGGGCAACGCGTCGGCGCGGATGGCGGGGAGTCTCGTATCTCGGGTCGGTTATGGCGAGCAAATTCCGCTTCAGGAAGTGGATGACCTCCTCCCCCTCCTCGTTCTTGTGCATCATCGCCGTGTACTCCGGCAGTGAATCCGCCTCGATGACCTTGCGAACGTCGAGTGCAAAGTCGGAGAAACGCGAGGATGCTGCGGATTTCTCATAGAGCTGGCGCATGGTGAACTGCCAGCCATGCTCCTGTTGCCCGGCATGTTTGCGGGCGACGCGATAGAGCCAGCGTTCAATGCCGCCGGTGAGCAGGAAATAATCCTCGTGAATTGTCAGGACGCCGCCTTTCATGAGAATGCCGTCGAACAGCCAGTCCGGCAGCGTTAAAGTCATTCCCATGGGCTCGCCGGTTTTCTCGTCGGTCACCTCGGTCCAGCTCTCCAGCCAGTGGAATGAGGCGGTTTTATTCTTGCCCTCGGCGCGTATGTTGGTTCGGACGGCGGTGTGCGTAAGCCGTTCCAGCGCGGCGCGGAGGCGCCGGTAATGCTCGCCGCCGGTCGTCCGGCGGATGCCTTTTAGCATGTTGTGGGGGTGAAAACGGATGACGCGGTTGGTGGCCACGCCGCGGTCTAAGGCTTCGGTAATCTGCGTCGATGCCCAGATCAGGATGTCGGCGTCCCAGATGGTCGCGATCCCGAACTTGGGGTTGGCGCTGACTTCGACCCAAACATCGCCGACATGGTAATCAATGGGCGCGAAGCGCGGCTTCTTGGCCAGGCTGAAGAATGGCCGTTCCATGGTGTCGCGCTGGTCGCGGATCGGTATATCCGCAAAATTGGCGGCGAACAGTTCGGATTGATTATCGCCGCTCGGCGGGAGCCGTTTGGTCATGGACTTTGATCCCGATTGATGGGTTGTGGCGCTTCGGCGGGCACTGCTTCGCCGGCTAATAGCAGGCGGCGCGACCGTGAATCGCAAGCGGACATTAGACCAGGAGTCGCGACGATTCAATCGAAATCACCAGGCATGGCGCCAACTATCGGCGCGTTGGCAGCGGGTGGCCGAGGGAGGCAGTTCCTTGCGCTCACCCCCCTCCCCTCCTGTTTGGGCTGGGTTATTTCAGGTAGCCTTGCTTATGGAGCCACAGTTCCAGGGCGTTTTCGATAATGTCCTGCACGGAATTCGGCTGGATGCCTTGCAGTTGGCGTTCCAGAGACGCCCGCTTAAGAAGCGCGGCGAGTTCAGTGCGAACGCGCGCGCCCACGGGAACGCGGCCGATGCCGGTGAGCGGGGACAACAGTGTGGGAACCCGGGCTGCGGCCGCGATCGATTCCGGCAGTGGCTTTTGCACGACGAATTCTTCAACTACTGGTGGTGTCGGCTGAGGAGCAGCAGGCGCTTGCGCCGCTGCCGGCGCGTCTTGCGGTGCCGGCTTGGCGGCCTTGTGGGAGGAGCGTGGTTTCTTGCCGTAGACAAATTGCTCGGCAAGGTCGAGATCGATGTCCTTGTCAATGGATTTTAGTCCTTCGATGAGCGCTCGACGTTCCACCATGTTGGCCTCCTACGCCATTACCGCTTGCTTTGATTTCGCACGTTCAGCGGGCTTGCTCTTTGCCTTTGGCTTTTCGCGATCTTTCGCAGCCTTCGGCAGAATTTCACGAAAGAGGGCGCGGATTTGCTTGGATGCTTCGCGGGCTCGCGGTCCTAATTGCCACACAACGACGCCCTGACCGGGGGCGTCGGCATAGACCTGCCGTAAGGTAAGCGCAGTCTGTGCGACCGGCAATCTCAAGGCGGCGGCAGCATTGCGCATATCCTGGGTCAAACGGTAGTTCTTGCCCACCATGCTCAGCACGATGATGGCGGGCGGGCGGCCACGCCGGATTTTATGCGAGTGCTTGAGCGCCAGGGTAGCCTGGTTCAGCGCCCTCACCTCCAGCATGGAGGCTTTGCACGGCACGATGGCTAGGTCGGCACACAGTAACAGCATGCGGCTCGAATCGGTGTCACTGCCAGGTCCATAAGCAATCACATAATCGCAACTGCGGCCGAGCGTCGGCAATTGTTCAACGATCTCGTCCGAGCCGGTTAAGCGGACCGTCTTGATTTCCGGTTCGGCTTCATGTAACCACTCGGAACTGCTGTGTTGCGGGTCGCAATCCGCGAGCGTAACTTTGTAGCCCAGCTCATGCAGCCAGGCAGCCAGGTGAACGGCGAGGGTGCTTTTGCCCACACCTCCTTTTAGATTCGCGACGACGACTATCATGTCGCGGACAGTACACCAACTGGTAACCTGATGACAAGCATTTTATTTGGGCTTCAAACATGCAGACGTGTCAGCCGTCAGGACAACATGTTAACATGCAAACATGTAAACAAGTCATCTTGACGCACTAACAGTATGCAAGTGTGTTCGCCGAATATCATGCTTACTGTCAGTTCTGCACTATTGCCTGCTTAACTACTCACAGACCAGCATGGCAGTTTAGCAACTTCACGGCTTGATAGACTGGCGGCTCGATAGTCAGTCGCACGACTTTTTGGCCGGTCGGCAGTCGAGGCGTTCAGTCAGCCAGCTAACTCGCTGGCAGGCTTTCCCGGGGAAAGTTTCCGGAGTTGCGCGGCGCAACTTTTCCTAAGCGAAGCATAGGGAAGATGCCTGTACAGTTTTTTGCATTTCAAGCACGCAACTTTCTGCATCTGCCACTGCCCTCGTTGGGGTGCATTTTGGGGTGTGTTTGACCGGACTTTGAACGGGCGTGGAGGCACCCAAGATCGCGGCTCCGATCTTGGAGCGGCGGTCTTGGAGTGTCCGGAGCGTCCGTCGCCATTTGGCCGGCGGGGTGGGCGCTCCCTGGTTGCACGAGCGACGCAAGGAGCGGGGCAACGAGGGAGTGGAGCCGGCCCGGTGCCCTTGTTGCGCGATGCGTCAGCGTTGTGCTTTGCCGCGATTACCAATGCCGTGCATCTGCCACAGGCTGCGATGGAGTGCAATTGCCATACGATTGAGCCTGCCTCCTGTCGGTCGCGGCGAAGCGTAAGTAGGCGAGGGGGCATGGCCGGCGCTGCGCATTTTTCGCTTAACTGTCCTGACCGGCTGCGCTATGAATGGCGGCCAGGAGGTAAGCACAGAGATGCAGGCAGGGGACGAAAAGGAGAACTGGGCACCGCTGGCCGAGCACCGGCTGGACAGGACCGGACTGCACGTGAAGCTCGACAAAGGCTTCGAGGAGGGCACGTACTGCGTTTACGTCGAGTTCGACGACCTTGCAGCTCGTCAGAGCTTTACGGGGGCGCGCCGAGCGGCCGTGGCCTATTGTGCCGGGCTTAAGGGCCAACTGGCGCGGTCGGAAGGCTATGCGTTTGGCGACATCGAGGACGGCTCCCGAACCGGAGACGCGCGGCGTAGACGTAATCTTGAAGGCACGTTTCTGTCGTTTACCGTCACGGTTGCCGACGGGCAATATCACGATAGCGATGTGCGGGAGGATTTTCGGGCAGCGTTCATTCGTGCCGGCCAAGCGTGGGATCAAATCGAGGCGCGAGCCCAGGCGCAGCGCCGCAAGGGCCGCGAAGAGGATTTTCGGCGGCGGCTCGCCCGGGTTTTGGAGGGTGCTGAGTATGCCGGGATGGATGCAGCGACAAAGGAGCGGCTTCTATCTGAGGTTCCGCCGCTTGCATTCGGACGGAGGGACATTGAGCGGTGATGGGCTGTCATGCGTGCCGACGGGGTGGCTATTTTTTCGTTTGCCTGCCAAATAGGGCCGCGCTAATATCGGTCCATGACGCAACCGGAAGAACATCAGACACCGAAGAAGCAGCCCGATCCCCCGGAGGAACTCGACATCGATGATGATGATGACGACGATGACGAGGAACTGGACGAGGAGCAGGAAGCCGGCGAGCCGACGCACAGCGACTGTCGGTGCGGCGAATGCTGCCGGCGCCTGCTCATTGAGGTGGGATTGGAGGACGCCGAACGGGAACCCAAGATCAAGGAGGCCGATCCGATTTACCTGCCTCCGGAAATAACGAGGAGTGGAAAAAAGGAACTGATCGGGTATCTGCTGAACGAGATCAAGGAAGATGGTTATGCTTGCCGATTCCTGAATGAAAGCACGAACTTGTGTTCGATCTACGAAACGCGGCCGTGGGTATGCCGAGTCTTCGACTGCGATGGCGAGGGCAAAGAACAACTCATCCAGCTTGGTTATCGGCCAAAGGAAGGCCGGGGGCGCTGAGCGGCGGGATGCGAAGTGGAAAGGCGGGCGGACCCGTGACACCTACCGGTAGCTTGCAGGAGGCTCATGACACGACGAAGATTCGCAAGCCGCGGGCTTTGGCAACGTCGATCATATGCTTTGTCCCTGGGCTCTTGCCGTCCCATATGGCGATCAGCGCGTCGGCGTTTTGCGCCATGTGGACATTTCGCTTGTAGCCGGCGCTGCGCCCCCATTTACTCCATTCCGCCGGGAAGCGGTCGCACGGCAGTCCGTTTTCTGTAGCGTAGCGGACTGCCAGCATATCGACGCCCTGGGCCATGCCCGACACTACTCGACTGATCGGAAAGCCCGACCGCTGTGCGGCGTCGCGGACTTTCGCGTAATCGTTAATTCCTCGTGAGCCGGCGATGATTACCCGCATATCGTGTCCTTTCGCTTTTTGAGTGAAGAGCCGCTCACAAGGAGCGGCCTCCGAGATGCGCCCCTTCCAGACCGAAGAGCTGTTCGGCCAGGTAGCCAACTGGCACGCCGTCGTCGTCGAAGAACAGCGGCGTGGTCTGAATCAGGTCGCGGACCTCTGCTAAGTCCCAGTCAGGGTCGATGATTTCGTAGATCGGGAGGATGTCGAGTGTGTGCGTCATGAGCTTTCTCCTTGCGCTTTCAGTTGCAGGCCGCCCCATGCGGCCTTTCCGGGGTTGGAAATAAGCCGCCCAAGACGGAGGCGCAGCGCACCTGCAAGCGAAAGGCCGAGGCTCCCGCAGGGAAACGGCCTTGGCAGCTTGCAGGAACCGGCGGGTGGCTTAAAACCCCGGAATGAAAGGCCGCTGGCGGGCTGTAAGGAGAGGCGCGAGGAGATAGCTTCAGGAGTGAGACTCCGCAACGGGATGGGAAGAAGTCAGGCCGATGGCTGGGACGAGGCAAGGGGGGACAAGGCTGCTCAGAAGGGCAAACAACGTCGGCGGCGCTAAACGGCCAAGAGGGTGCCGTCAAACAGGGGTTGCTGGCAAGCGAGCCGGCGCTGGGGTTCGCAAGGCGAGAGTTGGGCAGGTAGGAATCAGGGTCATTGACAACGCTCTGCCCGCGTCGTGCCTGCGGTCGCACCGGGGCTGACGCTGGTCAGAACAGCAGGCCCTGTCGTGGTGGTTCATGGCTGGCTTCCTCCTCTTCCCCGAGCGCGAGGGCGGTATGGTCGCCGAGGACAGGGGGCTGCTCCTCCCTTGCAGGGGCTTGAAAGGTGCGAACCTTGCCGCGCGGTGGTATTTTGATATCGGCCCGTTTTCCCTCAAATGGTTCGATGAACTCCTTGTCGCGCCCTGCAAGGCAGGCTTCGGCGAACAGCCTGGCAAAGGCTTCCGGGCCGCCGCAAGCTTCAACCGCGTCGTGCGGGGCGAATTGCGATTTGCAACCCGTTTCGGAAAGGGGGTGAGCCTGTACGGGGTCGTTCGGGCTGACGAAATAGAACAGGTCGGTGCCACCGGTCGGGAAGTAGTCGATGGTGTACTCGACGCGTATCGGTTGGCCCAGGACCTCGAGAGTGAATCGAAGCGCTGGCTCGGGCGTTTGCCATGACTGATTCTCTGGCCGGTATGGCCGGACGCGGCCGTCGTCTCCAAAGGTCAGACGGAATTCCTTGATGGCTCGCCGGGAGACCACGGCCGCAATGCCGATGGCCTGTTCGGAGTGCTGGCGCCGGTATTCATCCCAGGCGGGGCGAAGGCGCGCCCACCGGATCGCGTCGGTCAGCGTGCGCGGAGCAAACTCCGTGATGACGGCCAGCGGTTCGGAGTGCTGGTCCAGTCGCTGCTGGATGCGCTGGAGGGTTTCGGCGGGGGAAAAGCCGGTCATAGGATTATGCCCAGTCATTGACACCGGCCATGAATACCTCCATGTCGCCGTAAAAGCAACCGTCCCACCGAATCATGTCGTCGCACATATCCAGCCAGAGCTCTTGGGTGTACCACTCCGCGTGGATGCGGAAGGTGGAGCAGTAGGTTTGCACATAGCTTGAAAGCGGGCCGAAAGTCGGTCCGTCAAAACCCCAGTCATCCATTTCGTGAGCGGGGTCGATGCGGCCGTGAATCAGCCGTAGATACATCTTGCCGGGCGCGAGGGGCGTGCCCTTGGGGATTAGGAGTGGCGTTGGCGCGGCGGCAGGGTCTGGCGCAGTTCGTGGCGCGCGCTTGGGTCTGACGTATTCGCCAGCGGACCGCGTGCCGGCGGCGCAGAACCGGCGGGCTATGGCGACTTCCTGCTCCTGCGTCGGAGTGAAGCCTTCGCATCCGGGAATGACGGCGCAATCGACTATGACATTGCCTTGCGCGTCCTGCACGACGGCCATGTGGTCATAGGTCAAAGGTTCGAGCATAGGCTCGGTGGTTTGGGTTTTATCAGTGTTGGTCATGGGTACTACTCCTTTCGGTTGGGGGTTAAGACTGTTTCTCGAAGATCATGCACACATCGTGTAGACCGGGAATGAAGCTGCTGCGGTAGACTTTCTTGCCGCTGCTGGCCCCGTGCGAAAAACGGATAATGTCGGTCCCGTGCTGACGCAGGCCGCACTCAAAGGCAAGCCGCTTGGTATGCCAGGTGAGAGGGATGTACCCAGCCTCGCGATCGTTGTAATCTCCCATTAGGATTGCGAGCTTGCCGCCGGGTTTCAGGGCTTTGGCGCAGTTGCGGACGAACTGCCCGTAGCGGCGGAGGAAATGCTCCAGCGTCGGGGCGCGCGACAGGTCGCGGGAATCATCGGCGTAGAGTTTCATCCTCCAATAAGGCGGGTGCGACCAGATGAAGGCGAACGTGTCGGCGGCGGGGAACTGCGCCGGGTCGCAGGCGTCGAAATCCTGATGGATGTCCCAGGCCAGGCACGGGATGCCGAGTTCCTCACATACGTGGAGGCAGGTGCCGCTGCCGCTCATCGGGTCGAACACCAGCCCCTCGGGCTGGAAATACTTGAGCAGGTCTTTGATGAGTCTGCCGCCGCAATTGCCGGGATAGGAATAGTCGCCATATTCGCCGGTGCGGTCGAAATGGTACAGGCTGGTCAGGTGCGGCACCGGGCTGGCCGTGACCGGCGCCAGAGGCAACTTGGCATAGACCGGCTTGCGGCGCTCGGTTTGGTCAGGAGAAGGTGTCATGCTCAGGCATGCGGCGTAGAAGGGATCGATAGCGGCGAGTGAGTGATTCATAAGAGTCTCCAGTCGTTGGTTAATAAATGTCCGAACCGGCGCTTGCAGATGTCGGTCTCAAATTGCCGGTGAATGATGCGATGCTGCATGTCGGTCAGCCTCTGCGCATCGCGATGGAGGCAGGCCTGGAACACCGGCGTCATCCGTGAGCGGGCGGTGGCCATCGAGCTGCGCTTCCGCGACGGCAACAGTGAGTATTATCCCTACAGCTGGCTCGGGCCGTGGAAGCACAACCCCTCGGCCGGGTTGATGTTGAAATTCACCGGAGACGTGGTGACGCTGGTGCTAATCCGAGGCAGCAACCTGGGCGCAGTGCTGCCGGAGAGGGGCATAAACCTCACCGACCGGGGATTGCAGCGGCAGCGCATCACCTACATCCGCGAGATGGACGATGCCGAACTGCGGCGGGCGGGGAGGGGGGAACCCACCATTGACTGCATCGAGGTCGCTGAATTCGAGTCGCAGGAAGATCTACAAGAGTGGCTGAGGAAAAACGCACCGGCGTTCCTTGGAAATTCGGCGTGAGCCGGGAGGCCGGCCATCGCATCGAGCGAAGGGGGCGGCAGCGCACAACCGGGTTCAGCCGCCGGGCTCTCTACGCATTGCTCGGTTTCATCTGCTTCAGCTGTAAGGATGTTAAGCATTCCTTAACAACTCTCTGCTAAGTTCGCCACTACGGGGTGAATTATCACCTGCTTGGTCTCGGATTATGCTGTCGTTACCTGATCCCCAGTTCCTGTATTGCGAGCGCACCGGCGCGGGATTCTTCAACGAACCGCTCAATGTGATGGCCAGCGCGGTGTTTCTTGTCGTCGCCTGGCTGCTCTGGGTGGATTACAAAAAAACCAGAATGAAGTATGACGAAGAGAGACTGACGCTGATCGTGCTGATAACGCTGACGGGGATGGGGGGTATGTTCTTACACGCCACGGCCAACAGGCTGGGAATCTACGCCGAGCTCGTGCCGTTATCGTTGTTCCTGGTTTTTGTCCTTTATGTCACCCTGCAGCGACTAATAGGAATCGGGGTGACGCCGGCCCTGTTGTTGGTTCTAGGTCTTGCCGTCATTTGCGGACTGACGCGAAACATACCCAACCCGTACCGATTCCATGACTTGGTGGCCTGGTTTCCTATCCTGGGCGCCTTGATGCTGATCACCTGGCGGCTGCGCCGGATGCGGCAGGCCGCTGCGCCTGGATTTCTTAAGATCACGGGATTGATCGCCGTTTCAATTATGCTCCGTTTCGTAGATGGGGCGGTTTGCTCCTGGCTGCCGGCAGGAACGTACTTTCTGGGGGAAATCTGCGCCGGCATGGCGCTGTACCTGATGGTCCGAACGATCCGCGAGCGTCGGCATGCCAACCGCACTTAGATACACTGGCAAAGCCGGCGGACGGCAGGCGGGGTTCACGCTGATTGCGGTCAGCATTCTTTTGACGACGGGAGCCGTTATCATGGTCTCGATGTTGCCCGGCGGCGAAGCCGGCGACACCAACCAGAAAACCCTCAACTCGGTCAAAAAACTGGAGCGCGTCGAGGAGGCGATGCGGGCTTTCATGGCGTTCAACGGGCGGCGCCCATGCCCCGCTGACGGGCAATATGCCGAGAACACGGCTAATTTCGGCATCGAGGCGGCGACGCCCGGGACATGCACCGGAGGAACTCCCGCCGCGCCGTTGGGACCGGACAACGGCACCACCTATGTGGTAGGCGGCGTCATCCCCACCAGAAGCCTCGGCTTGCCGGACGATTACGCCTACGACGATTACGGCCGCCGCATCACCTACGTGGTGGACAAGCGGGCGACGATCCTTGGAAACTGCCTGACGCTGGAAGGAGCCACGCCGGCCACCAACTATGTCGCCAACGGCGGCACCGGCGGCGTCACTATCAAAAACGCAACGGCGGGGACGACCATTGACAACGTCATGTACGCCTATATCGTCCACGGGGCGAGCGGCTACGGAGCGTTTTCCGAGCAGGGCAGCAGCGTGGCGGGCCGCGTCAACAGCGGCTCGACCGACACCGACATGCAAACCAATGCCGGGGTCAATTCCAGCTTCAGCTACAGCACCAGCAACTTCACCAACGTCAAGGTGCAGAAAGACCGCGTCGCGCCCGCTTCCGGCGACACCGGCTTCGACGACCTCGTCTGGTACCGCCCTGACATTAAGAACACCTGCTGCCTGGGACCGAAATGCCTGCCGCTCGGATTCAGGATTGACGAGACTCCGGCGGAGTACACTGCAAATAGCGGGCATACCTACATTGCCGGCATCGGTGACATCAATGGCGACGGCATTCCTGATCTGGTGATTCAGACCGGCGGAATCCAAGGGGGTAGCCATTACCTGTACGTCATCTTTGGAACCAAGACCGGCTGGCCGATCCCGCCCACCGGCCTCGACCCCTCCACGCTCAACGGCACGAACGGGTTCCGCATCATCGGCAACAGCTTAGGCCAGGCCGTAGTCGGCGACATCAATGGCGACGGCATCGCCGACATTTTCGTTCCTGGTGGGACTGGATATGATTATGTCCTCTGGGGCGGCAGCGGCATCTGGCCGGCCAGCGTCAATCTTGCCAGCCTCAGCAACGGTTATGGCGGCGCCAACGGCACTGCCGGCGTCAAGATCGATACTTCGCATTTTCTCGGCGTCGCGTCGGCATACTGCCAGATGGGTTGGGATAACTATGATGATTGGCCGGCCGTGACGATGGGAAAGATAGACGACAGCGGTTACATGGCGCTTATTCATATGGCCATATTGGCCCTCCAGCCTTGCCAGGTGTATAACAACGATGGCGGGTACGTCATCTTCGGTAAGCCTTCTACCGGCGCTGGCCCCAACGGCGCGAGCGACAACTGGGCGAGCACAAGCGCCATCGCCATCTCTTCCTTAAACGGCAGCAATGGCTTTCAGATAAAAAACTCAATGAGCTCAACCGGCTATGAATATCCGACCGCTAATGCGTCGCCCTTGCCCGACCTGGATCATGACGGCTATGCTGATATCATTATCAGCAATATTTCTGCAAGCGGTTACCCGAGGATCATGAACAACGGCGAGGTGGATGTGATCTGGGGCCGCACGCGCGCCAACTGGCTGGCCTCCGTGACCGGATCGGCACCGGCGGTGCTCGACATTACGACCGAGTTTATCGCCAACCGCGCCAGCGCGGTGTACGAACAAAACGACGCCGGTTCGAGCGACTTTTTTGGCATGGATGTGACAAGCGGCGATCTGAACAATGACGGCATCCCCGACCTGTTCTTTTATGGAGGCATGACCACTTATCCGGTGGGGCTCTATGGCGGCGTCGCGCCCGCTTCCGGAATGGTCTCCTTCAACGCCAATCCCAGCAACAATGACAGCATCGTGCTCAACGGCGTGACCTGGACCTTTGTCAGCGGCGCGGCAGGCGCCAACCAGACGCAGATCCAGGGAACGCTGAGTTCCACCATGAACTCGCTTGCCAGCAACCTCCGCGGCTCAGCCAATGGCAGCCTCACCGTGGCAAACTATGCTCCCCTGGCACAGCCGTACCTCTACATCAACTATAAAACATCGGGCGCGGGAGGAAACTCCTACGCGCTCGCCTCCAGCAATGCCGGCCTTATCGCCAGCGGCGCCAATCTGACCGGCGGCGGCGCGGGGACCTACGCCTCGGGCAACATCCTCTTCACCGCCATGCCCGCCAACGGCGACACGCTTACCCTCGGCAACCCCTCCGTCACCTGGACGTTCAAGACGAGCTGTGACGCGCCTTCCTGCACTGCCAACAACGAAACCCAGATCCAGGGAACGCTGATCGCCACCCTGCAGCAGCTGAACTCAGATCTCAACAATTCGGCCACCGCCGGCATCGCCGTGGCGTATTACCGCGACTCCCGTTCGCCGGCGGGGGTTTTCATTACCTACACCAGCGCCGGCGCCGCCGGAAACGCCTATACGCTGGCTACCGGCACCGGCGCCGCCAATGAGACGGTCAGCGGCGCGACGCTCGCTGGCGGAACCGGCACGCGATGGCCGAAGTATTATCCCACCACTCCCACCCACGGCATGAATGCCAACCTGGGGTTGTTCGGCTTTGGAAGTTGTTGCGCCATATGGGGCAGCGACCCGTCTTGGCTCAACACCGGGAACGGCGCACTCAAGGAAGTCACGATAGCCGACGTCAACGGCGACGGCAGGAACGACCTGCTGCTGAGCTTGCCATCCGCCAGCCCGGTTGTCAATGGAGTGACCCGCAGCAGCGCCGGCGCGATAGCGGTCATGTACCAGCCCGCGGGCGGTTGGCCGTCATTGGCATATACCAACTTCCACTGGGACGGCACTGACAGCTTCATGATTTATGGGCCGAAGGCTAACAGCAATTGCGGTATTCGCGGTTCCCAGAGTGGCTTTATTGGCGTAGCCGACGTGCGGCCGGGCGACGGCGGCAAGCCGGAGATCATGATCGATTGCCAGATAGGCGAAACCGGCATGTCCAGCGACATTTACGGCATCTACGAGAATAGCAAATGGCCGGCGACGTTCGACCTCAACACGCTGAACTGACTATGAGGCGTGGCGGGGCTGATCGGTAATTGACAGCCGTGCCGACATCATTATCGGCGCGCCGGGAAGCAGCGCGGCTCATTCGGCAAAACCGGCGGCTGGCCGGCCACGGCCTACGGTTTTGGCGGGTTGTAGCGGTGGGGAATTGATGCCGCGTTTTT
>Ga0206984_1007_pt1 | contig 17733 bp, 13 predicted proteins | sample Alteio_BWMinCont_16_FD_153491 | JGI IMG/M metagenome (GOLD analysis project Ga0206984, IMG submission 153491) | Enriched cells from forest soil in Barre Woods Harvard Forest LTER site, Petersham, Massachusetts, United States -... | ecosystem: Environmental > Terrestrial > Soil > Temperate forest >... | reverse complement strand
CTTCAGGTTTACGCCATTCTTGATCCCCATCAACCCGTACCGGTGACGCAGCCCATAGTACGTTACGCCCTTGGCCAGTCCCAGGCGTTTGCGTAGTCGCTGCATTTTGAGCGAAAGCCAGCCTCGGCTCAACGCGGTGCCCCGCCCGTTAGTGAAAACGTGGTCCAGTGCGCCTTGTTTCGCGGCCTTCCCGTGCGCCCGCATCCAAAGCAGCAGCCTGATCACCGTCGGCACCAGCGGAATAATCCGCGACCTGCCTGTCTTCCGGGCCGTTTTATGCTCCTTGAGAACAACCGCACCTTCTTCAAACTGCACGTCCGCCAAGCGCATGCTGGCCGCTTCCCCAGGCCTGCAGCCCGTGAACTTCAAGAAGATCAAGAACCGTCGGAAGACCGCATTGGACCCTCGCAAGAGCGTCTGGAATTCGTCGTCGGTCATGGGCCGCCTGCGCTGGGCCTGGCCCCGGCTGCCCCGCATCTTCGCGAACGGATTTCGGTCTACGAGCTCCATTTCTGCCGCCCAATTGAAACAGCGTTTTATCGTGGCCACGACGCAACGGCGGTACCACTCCGAAGCGTACTCTGGATGGTCGTTCATCCAGCATTGCAGGTCAAACGGGCGGCACTCGGTCAGCGCCAGCTCACCGGCGGACTCGTCGAAACGGTTCAGGATACACTGCACCGTCTCGTAGGATCGGGCGGCAAGATCCCGTTTGGCCTGGGCCAGGTACATCTCGATAACATCATGGACGGTCTGGCATTGCGTGCGCGAGGCGCGCGCGGTAGTGGTAGACATGAAGCGACTCCTTAAGGGTATGCTTCCACGGGCTCGGGCGACGGCAATTCGCTGCGAGCCCACTTTTTTCGCCCTGGACACGATGCCCAGGACCATCGTCCCGGCCTGCAGCTAGCGCGGCTGCTTGCCGGACAAGCGACAGTTACCTCGCGCGGCAAGGATCCTCAAGTCAATTTGCTGGGATTCTGCGTTTTATTTGATGCGGGGACGGGCATGGCGCCGGCGTGGTTAAGGATCCCATTGTCACTAGCACGGCAGCCTTGACATCCGTATGAAGAAATCCTTCGACACGCGGAGGTGGATAATGCCCTGGTACTTTCTGAGTAGAACGAAGCTCAAAGAGATTACTTGGCTCCAAGTTCCAGAAAACGACGTTGGCGAGGAGCCGATTCCCCGCCTCTGCCTTGGTCCCACCGTCTGGCAATCCCTCCTCGCGATTGGAGGCTTTGGAGTCGAGTACTTCATACATGTGGTAGAAGTCTCCAACCCTGTCCCATCTCGTTTCGCTGTTGATGCCGCGGTGACTGGCGAATGCGTCGTTACGCAAGATATTCTTGACGCTGCAGGGGGATCGCTCCCAGCGAGGTGCGTAGGCCGCGTTCACTGCAACGGTGTGTTGATGCACCTACTGGACGTTCATCGTAGGGCTGGCCGTCTTCCGGCTAACCCTGCCGACGAGCTATCAACAATTTGGGAGATGGAGGGAGACCTCTGGAAATACCGCTTCGGAACGTCCTGAAAAAGCTCTTGTTGGCCAGAATTGCGGGGACAGTGCATTGTGGTAGCCGCGATGAAAGCGCTTGCAATAGCAATCGCCCCGGTTCCAATTTGAACAGGCCGCTGCTGTGCAAGCGGCCGTGGCCCTTGGTTTAAGTTTTGAAGTACGATGGCGAAATGACGTAGGCCCGGACCTGCCGGCAGCAGGCGACCAGGCATCGTGCTGGCCGTGCGGAGCCTGCGGGCGCAAATCCTGGGGCGATGGCACGGCAGGATTTGTGCCCGCTCCACCCGGCCAGCTCGACGCCTCGATGGACGCGTGGTGCGAATCGCCCGTTAGCAGCAGCCGAGATAGCACGGTGAAGCGAAGCCTACGCAAGTGAGGTATTTGTCAAGATCGAGAGCGGGACTCAGGTTGCATCCGGAGGTCCGACATGTCGCAACGCGACGCCGCTGGTGTGAATGGGAGCAACCGCATACAATTTCATGGCGCTCCGCTTCTGTGGATGATGCCGAATGGATGTTTGGGAAGTCCCGTACTCGTCTTGCTCCGGTTTTGACAGAGGCTTCCTCATAGATGTGGGACCGATGCGCGCCAGGTCACGAGCTGCCCGTTACTGGATCAGGATCCTGACATGCCGTCGAGGTGGGAAGTGTTCCGTAAGCGCTGGAGCGAAGGTTGCGGCAGCAGCCTTTGCCCCGAAGCCCAACGCATCTGCTTGGCGAGAGGGAGGGTTCCCTGCGACATTCTCTTCGTCGGTGAGGCTCCGTCCATCGCGGCAGATGTCGTTGGCGAGCCATTCACCGGGGAGATAAGGGCGGTCATGGACCTCGTCATCAGGGAGGCCGGCGCCGAGGTCTTTACGCACGCGTTCACCAACTTGGTATGCTGCGTGCCGCGCAACCTGGAGGATCATGCCAAGGTTGTCCCCCCAACTCAAGAGGCGATCCAGGCGTGCCAACCGCGCCTGCAGCAATTCATTGCGCTTGCTAAGCCCAGGCTGATTGTGGCCGTGGGCTACTATGCACTGTGCGCGCTGGGAGAGATGCAGTCGGTGGAGGGCTTCACTGTGCCGGTTGCTCATATATCGCATCCGGCGACGGTCTTATACAGCAGGCCCTATAATGGGTATGCGTTTCGGCAGCTGCGGGACGCGCTTGCCAAGGCTGTGGCCGAGCATCTGACCAGGGAGTCCTGAAACCATGGCAATGCGCTTGACCAACAGTTCGCCTGGAAACCAACGACCTTGCAGACCAGGCTGCATCACCAAGTTGGCTTGCTCTGCTCGTTGTACGGTGAGAGCAGGAAGCAGCCGTACCCTTAGCTGCTGGTGCAGCAGTGCTACTGCTTCTACGAGTAAAGAAAAATGGGGCGGACCGTGAGCTGCGGTCCTGTTCCATCGATCGGTTAGATCCCATATCCTGCCGGCTGCCTTGGCCCGTATGCCAGCTAGCCGTGCTGGACGCCTCCGGGAGCAACGACCAAGAGAAACGTCAACGCAGGAAGAATCACGTCGAGCATCGACTAGTTCTCCTCAAGGGGGGCCATCTTCCGCCGCTGTGCTGGATGCAGCCTGCGTGGGGTCCACCTCGAGACGAAGCCATTGTGTCAGTTCAACGCCGTCCGCGGTCAACACCAGGCGGTACCTGCCCGGGGGCGCGAGATTGGGCCGGCCGCCCAGAAACATCAGCATTTCGGAGGGCGGCTCCTCCTCTTTCTCTGGAGGGGGGGTGGTAGCTTTCTGTTCGGCGGCGGCCGGTTTGGCGCCGGCAGCGGTTCCGGTAGAGCTGTCCTTGGCAGCCGGGGCAGCAGGCGAGGGCTTGGGGCGTGGTGGCTGTTCCATCATATTCCAGACAACTGAGTGAAGCCCCGGATCGGTACTCATCGGTAGTTCGCTTATGGTCTTGCCCGTATAATCAACCACCTTGAGCGTAGCCTTGCTGGCCTTCTGGGTCAGCGAGTAAAACACGAGCGCTCCGGGCGGTGGATTTTGGCCGACAAAGCGCCGACTGCTCTCACTGAACCAGCTGCCTCGGCCTTGCTCCATCTGCCACCTCAGCACCGTGTTGGGCTCATAAAGATGCACCTTCGCCTTCAGGACCTCTGCCGTGATCTGTCGGAGCGGCGTAACATCCAATACCCAAAGGCTCCTGCCATGCGTCGCCGCCACTATCTCGCCGCTGCTCGGATGCTGGGCGAACTCGTGGACGGCCACGGTCGGCAGGTTATTGTTCAATTTCGTCCACGACCCACCACGCTTGATCGAAACCCAGGCGCCGAACTCGGTACCGGCATACAGAATATCCGCGTTCTTCAGGTCCTCACAACAGCAGCGGACCGAGCCGGTCGGCAGGTTGCCGCGGAGGGATTTCCAGGTCTGGCCGTAGTCCTCCGTCACGTAAAGGTAGGGCTCGTCGTCGTTGGAGCGGTGGGCATCGAACGCAACGTAAGCGCGGCCGTCCGCGAAGCGCGAGGCCTCGATGGTCGCGACCCAGCGCGGCCCCGGCAGGCCCACGTTGGCGCTGACGTTAGTCCATTTCGCTCCGCTGTCGCGCGTAACCCAAAGTGCGCCGTCATCGGTGCCCACCCAGAGCACGTCCGGGTTGCGTGGCGACTCAGCCAGCGCAGTGGCGCTCCCCTTTTTGGTGCGCGTGATCTCCGGTGAGATAATGCGAAGGTCTTCGCCGCGCTTTACCGACCGAAACACGTATTCGCCGGCGGAGTAGAAGATCGTTGGATTGTGCGCCGACAATATAAATGGTGTGTTCCAGTTGAAGCGATGTTCCGGCCGGCCCGGCACGCGTTTCGGTCGAATGGTCGCCCGCTTGCCCGTTTTCAAGTGCTGGCGCTGGATGAACCCGCCCTGGCTTTCGGAATAAACCAGGTCCGGATCGTTCGGATCGGGACGGCAGACGAAGCCGTCGCCGCCGCCCAGGAGCAGCCAATCGTCATTGACGGGCCCCGTGCTTCGCAGCGTTCGCGCCGGCCCCGCCCAGTTGGAGTTGTCCTGAAGGCCGCCGTAGACCCGGTAAAGTGGCCGCGGATCCACAGTGACATGATAAAACTGACCGAGGGCCAAATGATTCAAATGGTCCCAGTGCTCGGCTCGGTCGTAGGTCTGGTAGAAACCTCCGTCGGTGCCCAGGATCATGTGCCGGCCGTCTTTGGGATCGATCCACAGGGCATGCAGGTCGCTGTGAACGCCCTGGTTGCCTTCAGCCCGAAAGAGCTTGCCGCCGTCCTTCGACCTATAGAGCTCGAAGCCGCAGACGTATACCATGTTGTCGTCGGTCGGATCGACGCGAATCTGAGAGAAATACATCGGCCGGGGATTAAAACTGTTGACCCGCGTCCAGGTCTCGCCCCCGTCGGTAGATTTGTAGACGCCGCCCGTCTGAAAGCCGTCCGGTCCCTGCTCATCCTGTACATTTTCACGCTGGCCAAATCCGCTCTCGTTCGGCCGTTTGACGTGGCCAGGGACCGGCTTGGGCAGCAAGAGGTCAAACTCGATCACCGCCAGCGTCACGGCCAGCTCCTTTTTCGCGGTGCCGCGCATGACCTGGAGCGTGACCTTGTCACCCGCCTTGTGGGTCCGGGCGATCTTACCCAGCATCGGGAAGAACTCCTTGATCGGTTCGCCGTCGATCGCCGTTACAAGGTCATCGTACTGGAGTCCAGCGCGGGCAGCCGGGCTATCCTCAGCCATCTCCGAAACGATCACGCCCCCTCCTTCGACCAGTTCGCCCATGAAGCCGAGGCTCAGCAAGCGCCCCGGCCCGCTGCCGGCCGGCCGGGCCAGCGTCAGCTCGACCTCTTTCTTATTCATGCCGCGCTGGAAGGCGGCCTTCACTTTGTCTCCTGGTTGGTGTGCGCGGAGCAGTTCGATCAAGGCAGCGTTGTTGGCTACCGCTTTGCCGTCAACGGCAGTGAGAACATCGTCCACCTTTAGCCCGGCCTTGCCCGCCGCGCCCTTGGGTTCGACCTCGGTGAGCTTGATGCCATCGGTCGTGTCGGCGCCGCGGGCGCCAATCACAGCCCTCAGTGGCGGCAAGCCGGTGCCGAATTTCTCCGAATCGATGACGGCGTAGACCACGCTAGGATTCTTGCGTGAGTATTCGAGTCCGATTCTTCCCAGGTTGCAGGTTGGCAGGCCGGTGGTCAGCTTCTTGAAGGTCTTGCCGCCATCCGTGGTCTTGTAGATTCCGGCGCCTTTGCCGTACTTCCGCACGGGGTCGTAGGGCATAATGCCTTCGGGGGCCGGCTCGCCGATGAAGTCGTCGAACTCATCGCGTTGCCGGTCCCAGGCCGCCACCAGCACCGTCTCCGGATCGGTGGGATGCAATTGCACGTCGATAATGCCGGTGCCGTCATCGACGTACAGGATCTTTTGCCAGGTCTGGCCCCCATCGGTCGTCTTGAACAGGCCGCGTTCCTCGTTGGGCCCGTAAAGCCGGCCCAGTGCACCGACATAAACGATGTTGGAATCCTTCGGATGAACTTTGATACGGCCGATCTGGAATGACTTCTTGAGGCCCATGTTTTTCCAGGTTTTGCCGCCGTCGGTCGATTTGTAGATCCCGTCGCCGTAAGATACGGAATTGCGGGGGTTGGCCTCGCCCGTGCCGACCCAGACGATGTTGCGGTCGGAAGGCGCCACGCATACGTCGCCGATCGAGACGGTCGCTTCATGGTCGAACTGGTGCTCAAAGGTGATGCCGTTGTTGATGGTTTTTACCAGCCCGCCTGAAGCGGTGGCCACCCAGTAGGTGGATGGGTCGCCCTCGAAGACAGCCAGGGCGGTAATGCGGCCGCCCATGTTGGCCGGGCCGATCGAGCGCCAGGTAAGTGCCTTGATCCAGGCGGCTGGGATGGCCCCGTCGTCGCCAACGGGCGTGGCGGCAAAACCGGCTTTGAGCTCCTCGAGCTTCTTGTTCAGGGCCTGGATTTCTTTTTCCACATCGGCAAGCTTTTGCTCCGGTGTTTTGTCCTGGCCATGGGAGAGACCAATCCCTGCCGCCAATACCAGCACGACCGTGAGCCAGCGCCATGCAACGCCGATGCGCATCATTTGCAGAATCCCTCGCTGTCAGAACCAGGTGGAGAAACACATCATTAAAGTGTATTCGGGGAACGGGAGAAGGTTCAAAGGAATTCTTGCAACAGTTGGACCGCTTACGGCAACGGTAGGGCTTCTAACCCCGAGACCGCACCGATCGTCGAGGCCCAAGCCGGGGATACGCCTGCTGACACCGAGGCGGTTGTCCGCGTGGTTTCTGGTTCCATTGCAAGCCAAAGGGAACTGGTGAGCGCGAAATTCTGTATGCAGCCCATCATACGGCTAGATGCAAGCCAAGTGAATCCCCTCCTGGCTCGCTGGAGCACCTACCCGCGTTATGGTAAGTTGAATGCCAGCAGATGACCGCATGTCACGTGTTCAACTGGGGCACGGTTTTACCAATACTCTGGATTCGATCAGCCGATCAATATGCCCGTGCACCTGCCCAGGCACATTACCGCCCGTCACCTGCACGCCAAACTCCACGCCTGTCGCGAGATGACGTACCCGGGTACCTGGAGCGGGCTGGCGGGCACAAACTGCCTTTTTTCCTTTGCCTTCGGATGTTCCAGAGATTATAATCGCACCCGACACGATTGATCCCTCCGTACTGTCCGGCCGATGTCACCGATCAGGAGTTGAAGGATGAGCGAACAGATCCCGTTCGGCACGAGCGACTTTGCCGAAAACCCGGAGCCACGTTGCGCCTGCATTCTGCTCTTGGACGTTTCAGGCTCCATGCGTGGAGGTCCGATTGACGAGCTGAATTCCGGCCTCCAGACCTTTCTGGATGAGTTGCGAGCTGATTCGCTCGCCCTGAAGCGCGTCGAGGTGGCCGTCGTAACTTTTGGGAAGGACGTACAAACGATCAGCCCGTTTACTACGGCTGAGCATTTTCAGCCTCCTACTCTTGTCGCCGAGGGGAACACGCCTATGGGCCAAGGAATCTTCCAGACTGTCGAAATGCTACGTCAGCGCAAGGCTGAATATAAGACAAACGGAATAGCTTACTTTCGGCCCTGGATTCTGATGGTTACGGATGGAGGACCTACAGATGACTGGCGCACTTCACCTCAGCTGATTCGAGAGGGCGAAGCGAGAAAGGAGTTTTCCTTTTTCGCGATTGGCGTCCAAGGGGCCAACCTCGACATCCTGAAGCAGATCAGTTTTCGTGAGCCGCTCAAGCTCCAAGGCTTGCGTTTCCGAGATCTCTTCGTCTGGTTGTCGAAGTCGCTCACTTCAGTGTCCCGGTCAACTCCTGGTGACACCGTCCCACTTACAAACCCGGCCGCACCAGGTGGATGGGCGTCGGTCTAAACACCGTCAGGTGCTTCGATGTGGCGATTAGTTTGTGCGAGCGCGCAAGGCACGTCTCATGCAAAAAGCGGCGTTCCTTGCCAGGATTATGTTCTCGCGCGATCCGTCCAGCCATATCAAGAGACAGTGTTGGTGGCTTGCTGTGCAGACGGCGCCGGGAGCGCGTCCCATGCGGAAGTAGGATCTGCCCTGGCTTGTTCGGCCTGTTGTGAAATCGTCATCAATCGATTTGAGAACGGCCTCGCGATGGACGCCATTGACCGAGAATTAGCGCTCGAGTGGTGTCAGCAGATCAGGAAAGAACTGGAATCGGCTGCGGCTCGCCTTGATGTGCAAGTGCGGCAACTGGCTTGCACGTTCCTCCTGGCCATCATCGGTGAAAGCGCTGGCGTATTTGTTCAGATTGGGGATGGGGCCATTGTGGTGGGCGCCGAAGACTGCTTTCAGGCGATTTTTTGGCCGCACTCCGGTGAATATCTGAACACTACCAACTTCTTGACGGACCATCAATTCGAGACTCATTTGCTTTTTGACCGACAAGTGCATCGAATTGATGAAGTTGGCTTAATGACTGACGGCTTGCAGATGCTTGCTCTCTGTCTTGCTAAGCACGAAGTGCACTCACCCTTTTTCCGGCCAATGTTTCGAGTTCTTCGTGACAGCCCGAATCCTGAAGAGCTCGTACACCCACTGCGGGAATTCTTGAATTCCCCGCCGGTGAATGAACGGACCGACGACGATAAGACCCTGCTCCTTGCTTCGAGGCGCCCCGGCGATGAATCAAAAGAGGTATTTCGACCACAATCAGAAACCGGTTGAGCTTGGACTGCAGCTCGCGACTGGAGGCGAGGGCGCTGTTTTCGACGTCAACGGTAAGCCGGACGTCGTGGCAAAGCTCTACCACAAGCAGCCTGCGGTCGAGCAGTTCGAAAAGCTCAGCGCCATGGTAAAGCAGGCTTCACCACAACTACTCAAATTGCTGGCATGGCCCGTGGCAACCTTGCACGGACCATCGGGCCGGGCATTCGCTGGCTTCCTGATGCCGCGGGTGCAAGGCCACAAAGAAATCCACACTTTGTATGGCCCCAGCCACCGAAGGCAGACCCAGATATTTCAGGATGCGGATTGGAGATTCCTTATTCACGCAGCGATGAATTGTGCGTCGGCCTTCGAAGAGGTACATCGGCTTGGTCATGTAGTCGGTGATGTCAACCAAGGAAATGTCCTGGTTTCACACAAAGCCACGGTTTATTTGATCGACTGCGACTCGTTTCAAATCCGCGTCGGCAAGCGCACTTTCCTTTGCCAGGTTGGGGTGCCGCAGTTCACACCCCCCGAACTGCAGAAACGCGGCTTCCGTGGAATCGAACGCACGCCGAATCACGATGCGTTCGGCCTGGCACTACTCATATTTCACCTCCTCTTCATGGGTCGCCACCCGTTTGCCGGACGTTTTCTCGGCAAGGGCGAGATGCCTTTGGAGAAAGCCATTGAGGAATCTCGCTTCGCGTTCAGCCGCTCCGCGAACGCAATGCAGATGGCATCTCCCCCTCTATCACTAAACCTTGACGTGCTCACCCCACCTCTAGTGTCGCTGTTCGAGCGGGCTTTTGCGGCATCGTCGCTGCAGACCGGATCTCGCCCATCCGCAAAGGAATGGGGTGGGGCGCTCAAGGAGTTTCTCAAGCCGAAGTTTCGCCAGTGTTCGAATGATGCGGGCCACGTTTACCCTCCTCATCCGAATGCGTGCCCCTGGTGCGAGCTGATCCGAGCAGGTGCGCCTAATTTCTTCATATCGGTTGCTCTGTTCAAGACCACCTCGGGGCCGAGTTCCTTCAATCTAGCTCTGGTTTGGGCTGAAATTGAAAGCGTAGCTCCTCCGCCGCGTTCGTATGCACGGCCGACAGTGCCATCTAAGAAAACCATGCGCCCTGCTCCTGGCCCGTTGGAAGTTGACCTTCATTTACCCCAGAAGATGGTGTTGCGGCGCTCTGATGCCCATAGGGTGGTGGCGATTCTTGGCGTGTGCTGCCTATGTCTGTCCCCCATGGTATGCTTCGGCATTCATATTCTTGCTGCACCCATTCTTGTCGTGCTGTTTCTTTGGGGTGGCTTTGAGCTAGCCCGCTTCTCCAGAAATGATGGCGCACGCAAGGAGTGGTCAGAGGCCTGGCGGCGTCGAGAAGATGAACGGATTCGGCGGCAGGAAGCGTGCGAAAGGTCCGATGATGCATTGGTCGCACTCGAACAACAGTGGCAGACTCTGGCTGAGAGCTGCGTCAAGACGTTTGCTGGACGGATTCGCCAGCTCAGCGAGCAAAGAGAACGCTTGGTTGGAATCCGCGTGGAGCAGGAGAAGGCTCTGCGAGAGCTGGAAAGTGACGTGCAGCGACGTCAACGGGAGGTGTTTCTCGATCAGCACTATTTATGCGACGCTGAAATTGATGGCATTGGGCCGGGACGTAAAACGAAACTCCTCAGCTGGAATATCGAAACAGCACTCGATGTCACGAAAGAAAGGCTTTATGAAGTCGATGGATTTGGCCCGGTACTGACGAGCAAAGTGCTTGCCTGGAAAGGGAGAATAGAGGCATCCTTCCGTTTTAATCCGAACCAGGGTGTTCCTGCCAGTGATGTTGCAAACGTGAAATCGAAGTATCGCCAGATCCAGCAGCACATTGAAGACGGGCTGCGTCGAGGCCCCCCGGAACTAAGACTTATCACTAAACAAGCGAAGACGGCTCTGGATAGCTTGTTGCCGGCTATCCAACACGCTCTTATTGAGAGGCGACAAGCGGAATTGGATTTGTCAATCTTTGCGTAGTATTAGAGCATGCAGGCGGAGTATACGCGGGTTGCGGATCCAGTTGCGACAATCACCGTGGCCTGAGTACGATTCTAGAGAATGTGACCATTGATCAGCGCAGGTATCTGAGAGCCATCAATCAGCGAACATGCATTGGCTCTTGCCAAATCGTAGGCGGCCGGTGTGAAATAGCTATTGGTCACAACAATAGCTCTGCGGCATTGATAGAAATTCATGCCCGCGCTAACTTCCATAACGGCACTGTTACCAACACTACCGGAGTAGCCTTTGGCTTGGACAGCGATTCGCTCCTGCAGTCGCGTGAGGATCAAGTCGACACCCTGGTCTCGCGATGTTTTAGTGAACTGGACGCCAAAGCCGAGTTCGCGAAAGACCTCGCCTAGAAAAAGCTCGAAATCGACTCCAGCCAGGCTCCGCCAGTCATACTTCAGCAATGCGTCTTTCTTGCTTCGCAGTTTTGCTGATTCCCATGCGTCCCTGGCCCGCAAGTACCTATCCCTGATGTCAGCTTCTTTTCGGAGTCCAGTCAAGTCAAGCTCGGCTTGTAGGAGTTCGCGGCGGACAGCTTCAGCTTGCATGGATTGCCAGGAATGTCGGATAGGCACATCCGTAGCCAATTGAGTCAACCGGAGATCGCTGGGTGAGTAAAGAAGAAGCATCGCAAGGGAAGTCGTGATGATAACGGTGGCAGCAATGCCTGCGAGTGTGGCTTTGAGACTCGTGGAGACAAGTAGCAACGGTGGCAAAATGGCGAGCACGCCAAGAGTAGCAACTGTCAAGCCGAGGGCGATTTTTCCCATCTCTTGGAACTTCGAGAAGGAGCGGAAGCGGTAAAGAGCACGGACGACGAGGACTTGAAGTCGGCACTTGAATACGTATCGTTTGACTTGGCCGTAGCGTAGTCGGGATTCAGCTCGGGCGATGACGGCATTCGATAGAGCGGCGGGGCTCGGATTTGCAAAGCCGATCTTCTGCCATGCCGCATAGCAGGTTTTGGAATGCACTTCGGCACGACGAATTTGTTCACTCGTCGCTGTTCCCGCGAGATTGAAGGGCGAGGTCATGGCCGAATCTCCCAACTGTCTCGTATATGACGGTATAGCTCAACGACTGCGTAATTGTCGCCGATTGCGGTTCGGGCCGCAAGCGGTATTGACGCCTGGACTGGAGGAGAGAGTCATGGTTTTGCTCGACTTCAGCATGACGCCGCTGAGGAAAGGGGAGAGCGTCAGCCAGTACGTGGCCCGCTGTTTGGAGGTCGTCGCCGCCAGCGGATTGGAATACCGCCTCCACGCCATGGGCACCACGCTCGAGGGCGAACTTGACGAGGTGCTGGCCGTTGTGCGGCGCTGCTTTGAAGCAGTGCAGAGCGACTGCCAGCGCATCAGCTGTTCGATCAAGATCGACTACCGGAAGGGGCCAGGCGGCCGCCTGCAGAGCAAGGTCCAGAAGGTCGAGGCGTTGGTGGGGCGCCCGCTCAAGACAGGGGACCAGGGATGAAGGACTGCAGGCCTGGAACGCAGCGTTAGGGTACGAACCCTGGCACGGGCAAACCCCTATCCGTAGGAACCGAACGCGACGCGGGCCAACGTGGGCGTTTCTGTGGCCGAGTACGCGGCTAAGGATCGGCTCGCAAGATTAGGTACTGGGTCTAGCTGCGTTGTCTAATTCTGCAACACTCATGGCGTTATCATGGAAAGCCAGCTAAGGACAAACCCGCCTAAGAACAAGCATGACGTGATCGCAAACAGAAGAGCAAAAAACAGTCCAAGGATAATGCCAAGACGGATTAAGCGGCGTTTCGATTCTTCGCCGCGACGAATCATGTCCGCATAAATATCTCCAGGAGTCTCCGGCCTAGCCGTGGAAGCCGTATCCGGCTCTTCAGGCTCATCCGGCATGGCTGCAAAGCCGGATTTGCACTTTGGGCAAGAAATCCAGCGCCCGAGAAACTTACTCGGCACCTTGATTCGAGTCTTGCATGTCGGGCAATCAAATATGGCACTCACAGCTACGGTCCTCCGGTTCGGCCATTCTCTACAATAAAGCGCGGCGGATAGGCCGGCCAGCCGAAAAGCGCATAGTCTCAGCGCCTGCCGCCGTTTCTCCACGAGACGCCAGTGCGAGACCCTGGCAATGGCAGATGAATCACTTAACTCTAGCGTCTTTAGCGCTGTTCGACGAATTCACATCCTTGTTCATGCCGAACTTGACATATGGACATTCTTTTCGCGGGCGATGTTTGTGCCATTGGATGGCGGGACTCGCGACGTTAAACAACGAGACTTTTACGAATGCGTGGAAATCTTGGCGAATATGTCTGCTGATTTCATCACGCCGGAATTTGGCGAAGCCTTGGGGCATTATGCGATAGTGTCAAGACAGCCTCATAAGATGCTTTACGATTATGGACGCTCGGCAGCCGAATGCGTCCTTCTCAACAGCTTCAAATTTGTTGAATCCCTCGAAGGCACGACCAAGACGAACTTAATTAAGCGCGATGCTTTCAGCGACGACGAACGACGAATAATACGCCACATACTGCCCATGATTGCTAGTGCATTAAAAACCAGCCACCTCATCCCCACAATGCAGTTGTGCGACCAATTGCGGGCCGAAGCAAATTGGGAAGCGACACGAGCTTTGGACAGGGCGCGCGCTGAAGAAGTTGCCCTAGAGCGAGCGAAGCATGTGCACGAACCGGATCTTGCTGAAAGTCAATCTGAAATCCTGGACAAGCAGCAGCCTACAAAAAGCAGCCGCTCGCCAGTTAAGAAAGACAAACCGACCGAAGCACGTAACAAATGGGTTTACGAGCAATGCTGCAAGGGGACACTTCACCAGACAATTGCCCTACGTCTGCCAAAGAAGAATCCAAGATGGACGCGCATCACGACTAAGCAAGGGATACTTGCCTGCGCTCGCAAGTATGCCGAAGACCATAAGTTGCCTCCACCGCCTTCCAGACAATCAAAGTAAACCGAATTCGGCGCTGACTTTACTTTACTTCACATTACAGACACGTTTTGTCTCTACTTTACTTCAGCTGACTTGACTTGATCGACATATCTTGCACCTGCGATTAGACTTCTACACGGTTGATCTGTTTGGCTATCCCGTCGTGGCCGTGGCCGACAAGCAAGCGACCACGACGGGAGCATTGGAAGGGGTGCAGTCCGATGGACGCCAGGATATGAGCAACAGGGCAAGGAAGCCCGTTTGATGATCATGGGCCTGCCACGTTCGGGAGCAAGTGCTTTATACCCACAGCTCGCCGGTTCGATCCGGACAGGTCCATTGTGCGCGCAGATTGTCCCACAATGCGCGGCCGATTGCAAGCTACTTTTTTAGCTTCTTGGCCAGCATCACAAGCTCGAATCGCGCCCATGCGCTCGTATCCAGGCTCTTGCCTTTAGCGTCAACCCGGACCTTGAAACGGCGTCAAGGTCGTTTGTCGAGCGGTCGAATCTGACCGTCCGCATGATGCTTCGCAGATTCACGCGGTTGACCAATGGCCATGCCGAACTGGAACATTACATCACATCGGTCCCCTGGCCGGAGCGGCAAATGCGAAACGCCAGGAGCATACATCGGTCCGCACCCTCGCAGACCGGAGCCGTCGCTCACCAGATCGCGCTGCCCGCCTGGCTGCCGTACAGCGTCGACATATCCCCCAACGGCCGGTACCTGGCCGCGGTGCTCGACGATTGCGATTCCGGCATGAAGCTCAGCGTGTGGCGACTCGATGGTGAAAATCCCAGCATCAAGGCGGGTGCGGCGCCGTCCGCGGCGGTCCGGCCGCGCTGACCTCGGCGAGTATGGTCGAAAAAGAAGGGAGTTCACCCCTTCGGCTTCGTTTCTGGCAGCTTCTTTTCGCTTGCTTTCGCGGGCGGCTTGGCCGGCGTTTTCTTCGGCGCGGTGACGATCAGCAGATAATGGGCCCTCTTGCGGTCGTTCGTCACGTCGGCCTTGGCCACGTCCGGAACCGCGATCATGCTGACGATCGCCGCCTGGGCGAGTGGTGCTCGTTGAGCAAGCCGCGCGGCTGTGCCCAGGCCGTAGTCGCTGTGGAAGTTGCCGTTGCAGTGGATCACCAGCGGCTGGCGATGCGGGTTGATCGCCAGGTAGTCGGCGATACCCTCGGCCATCGCATCATCCTTGGCGCACTGCGCCCGGTACATCCCCTCGACTGCCCCGTCCGCACCGGGATGGCCCTTCATCGCTTCGCCGAAAAGTTCCCAGTACCGGTCCAGCGGCGCGGATGTCGCCCGCGGTAAGAACGGCGACGTGAAACCTGCCTTGCTTGCCACTTTACCCGCGACTGGCCGGGGCAGGTTTCCGGCAATCACGTCCAGTTTCCGCTCCCGCGTCAGCTCGACCAGCGGTCTGTAATCGCGGGCATAATCCTTCCACGGTCGACTGTGCTTGAGGAACGTCGCCTCATTGATCCGGCCGCGCAGGTAATCGTTCACCACTCCTTGCACATCCCGCTCGAACATTTCCATGGAGAGAACGAAATCAGGCCGTCGGACCGCAAGGAGTTTCGCCAGCTCTGCATAAACCTGATGCCCCGCCACATTGTCGTGTAACTCGCCGAAATAGACCACATCCCGCGCCGACAGTTCATCCGCGACCTGCGCCAGAGTCATCTCCTTCCCTGTGCGGCTATGAATGAGGCGATATGCCGGCGGCTTGGTTTCCGGTGCGGTGGTCCTCGGCGGATTGGCGAAGCAGAAGGCTGGGAGGAGGGTGAGGGCCAGAATGGAAAAATGTGGTTTCATCTACGATAGCCTCATGATGGCGTTATGAGTTCGGCACTGGCCGGCAAAAAAAGGTTCCGGAAGAATATGGTACGCACGCCTTGACGACATGGCATGAGGAAGCATTCCAACTGGTCCGGAAGCAACTCAGCCGCGGTTCGCGGCCAAGCGATGCACCAACCGGTAGATTCTCGTCGATTCAATTCAGTGGATCGGAAAAGGCTCCCGACTCCCGACCTGTTTGTTCGATCCGACCCCTTTGTTCGATCGGCGCCATAAAATAGTCGGCGGCGCCAGGTTGTGAGGCCTGCCAAGATCTAGCGAGGCGCACCCGGGCATGAAGCTCATCCACCGCCGAGGCGAGAACGATCGATCACGGAACTCTGCAAAGGAAGACTCCATGCCATCAGACCGCCGCCTGCCGCCGGGGCCGCGCGGCCGTTACTTCTCCGGCAATGTCGCCGATTTCCGCCAACACCGGCTGGAGTTCTTCACGGACTGCGCCCAGCAATACGGCGATATCTCCTGTTTCCGCTTTGGGCCGCGCCGGTGCTACCTCCTCAATCGCCCCGACCTCATCGAGCGCGTCCTGCTCACCGATGCCCGGCACTACATAAAACACTTTGGCGCTCGCAATTACAAACCGGTACTCGGCAACGGCCTCGTGACCAGTGAAGGAGACTTTTGGTTGCGGCAGCGCCGTCTGGCCCAGCCCGCGTTCCTGCGCAGCCGGCTCAATGGTTACGCGCCCACCATGGTCGAGTTTACCAAAAAAATGCTCGCCAATGACTGGCACGACGGCCAACGCGTGGACATCCACGCCGAAATGGGACGACTGACCAGCGCCATCGCCATTCAGACACTTTTCGGGCTCGACAACACTCAGGATGGCAATGCCTACACCGAAACGCTTCGCGAAGTGTTCAGCTTGCTGTCGGGGCGATTCGGCAGTCCGTGGCCCCGATGGCTGCCCACGCCGGGCAATCTGCGGCTGTGGCGCGGCCTGAGACGATTGCGGTCGCTGGTCGATAGTTTCATTGAGCAGTGCCGCTCCCGATCGACTCCAGGCGATGATGTCCTGTCCCGCTTCCTTCATGCTCGGGACGAGGACGGTTCGTACATGACCGACCACCAGTTGCGCGATGAGGCCATGACGCTCTACCTGGCTGGCCATGAAACTACGGCCCTGACGCTGTCTCTAACCTGGTATGCGTTGGCCCGTCTCCCGCGCGTGGAAGAAAAGTTGGCGCTGGAATGGGCCGCGGTCCTCGGCGGCCGTTCCCCCACCGTGGAGGACCTGCCGCGGCTGACCTACACCGAGCACGTCATCACGGAGTCCATGCGTCTGTATCCTCCGGTTTATCTCATTGGCCGGGAGCCGATCGTTGACACGGAACTGGAGGGTTACGTCCTGCCCCGCGGGTCCACCGTGTTCATGAGTCAATGGGTGACGCACCGCGACCGGCGCTATTACGACAGCCCGCTGGAGTTTCGGCCGGAACGCTGGGACGATGGCTTGGCGAAACGATTGCCCAAGTATGCCTATTTTCCGTTCGGCGCTGGGCCGCGCGTGTGTATCGGCAACGTTTTTGCCATGATGGAGGCCGTGCTTTTGCTGGCAACCCTCGGGCAGCAGTACCACTTCACGCTCGAACAGGAGCCTCCCGTGGTGTTCCAGGTGGGCATCACGCTACTGCCGGAAAATGGGATTCCAGCGGTGCTGAAAAGGCGCAGGTGACAAACAGGGTGCCCGGATGCAGCTGCTTGCACATGGTGTATGGCGATTGACAGGTTTACGCCCACGTCAATCGGCTCGATCGGGGAGCGTGATAAACGCCGCCTGTACAGGGCCTGCCCATTAGCTTGAAACCGGGGTCCCAACGCATTCTGTCGCAAAACACTTGCACTCGCCGAAAGGCGCGGTAAAAGAGACAGGTTCTTCGTAAGGGGAATAGGAGCTGTCGGTGACTGGGCGACACCGGCAGCTCTTTTTCATGCGCGAACGTCCAAGAACCACACTGTTTTCCGCTGATGCCACGCTTGGTACTGTCCTAGCTTTGCGTTGCAGATTTAAGGCCATGTCAATCCAGCGATTTCGGACTTAGTGAGACTTAAGGATTCAGCCACAGCCACAAGAACGTCCTTGCTTGCTATGAACGCCTTTTCGAGATCTCCAAGCGTCATGGTCGGTCCCAAAGCATGGGCCGCTTGATTTCGATTCGTTTGTAAACTTACATACGCCGTCGAAGATGGCGTATTG
>Ga0206984_1004_pt1 | contig 21989 bp, 10 predicted proteins | sample Alteio_BWMinCont_16_FD_153491 | JGI IMG/M metagenome (GOLD analysis project Ga0206984, IMG submission 153491) | Enriched cells from forest soil in Barre Woods Harvard Forest LTER site, Petersham, Massachusetts, United States -... | ecosystem: Environmental > Terrestrial > Soil > Temperate forest >... | reverse complement strand
TCACAGACCCGGCGGCTGAAAACTGGTAATTTTTCGTATGATGATTACCACTTGTAGGCCGCGTGGCTACTTGCGCTCAATGTCCCATTGTGATATAATGATCGCACTGTGACGGTGAGTTATACAGTGCCCAATCGGCCGTCCGGTACTTATCCAATCCGATGTGAACCGAGCGAGAGTAAAGTTCATTTCACCACATTTATCGAGAACGTGATCATTAATCCTGCCGCCTTGGCGTCAACCAGTGCTGTTCTGTCGCTAATCGATGTATTTTTTCTTCGTTCTTCAAATGCCCCGGATCTCCATTGCCGAGTGATGCCAGGGGCCGCGTGTGACTTAAATCGGGCGAACACATTGGGGTTGCGTTAGGAGGCGGATTTCCGTTATGGTTATGCAGAAAAAGAGCTTTGGCGAGGTGCTCGTCGAAAAGGGCGTCATCAGCCAGGAGCAATTGCGGCAGGCCCGCGAAGTACAGAAGACAGCGCCGGGCGACCTGGCGAACATTATTCACGACCTAGGATTCGCCAGCGAGCGAGAGATCGCCAGCGCACGCGCTGCTTCGCTGGGGCTTCAGTTTGTGGATTTGTCGCGAACGCCCGTAGAACCGGATGCGGCGAAATCCGTTCCGGAACACATCGTCAAGCGCTACAACATCCTTCCGATTCGGAAGGATAGTTCGTCGTCGCCAAACAAGTTGATGGTTGCAGTGGGCGATATCCAGACGAGCATGGCCGGCATCGACGATGTTCGCCTGGTTTCCCGGTGCCAGATTACGCCCGTTCTTGCGGCGAAGTCCGACATCGAAGATGCCATCGCTCGCGTCTACAACGGCGTCAGCGGTACGGCTACCCCGGTTCCTCCTATGCCGAGCGCGAACGGAGCCGCTAAGCCGCCGACAACGCCCGGACCGTCCGCGCCTAAGGGGCGTGCGAACGGGATTGCTAATCCGCCCGCGATTATCAAGGACGAGCCTCTGGTAACCGGCACTCCGGCCATTCCCGAAGCAGATAACAACGCGCTGGCACAGGCCATCAAGGTCGACCTGACCGCGATGCAGGCTGGGTCGGATGATGATGAGGACGAACTCGACGTCGAAAAGATGTCCGAGGAAGCGCCGATCATCCGTATCGCGCACGCCATCGTTCAGGAAGCCATCAGGCAGAAGGCCAGTGACATCCACATCGAGCCGATGCAGAAGGGTGTCCGTATCCGGTACCGAATCGACGGCGTTCTCAATGAGACCATGACCGTTCCGAAGCACATTCAGAATCAGTTGATTGCCCGCTTCAAGATCATGGCCGACCTGAATATCGCCGAGCGGCGCGTTCCGCAGGACGGTCGTATCCCGATCAAAACCGACGGCAAGGACTACGACCTTCGCGTCTCCTGCTGTCCGACGTTCTTTGGTGAGAAGATCGTTATGCGCGTTTTGGACAAGTCCAGCGTGCTTCTCGGTCTCAATAAGCTAGGTTTCTCTCCCGAAGTTCAGAACAAGCTGGAAGAGTTGGTTTCCCAACCTAACGGCATGCTTTTGACCACCGGTCCGACCGGTTCGGGCAAGACGACCACTCTCTATTCGATCCTCAACAAGATCAATTCGGCGGAAAAGAACATCATTACCGTCGAGGATCCGGTCGAATATCAGCTTCCAGGCGTCTCCCAGGTTCAGATCAACAAGAAGGCCGGCCTGACATTCGCGACCGCCTTGCGCTCGTTCCTCCGCCAGGACCCGGACATCATCATGGTTGGTGAGATGCGAGACCTGGAAACCTGTCAGATCGCCGTTGAGGCGTCGCTGACGGGCCACCTTGTTCTCTCCACCCTGCACACCAACGATGCGCCCTCGGCCGTCATGCGACTTGCCGACATGGGCATTGAATCGTATCTGATCGCTGCCACCGTCATCGGTATTATTGCCCAGCGCCTTTGCCGAAAGATCTGTACAAACTGCAAGCAGCCGTACCAGATCCCGGCTACGGAGCTATCGCGCTTCGGGTTCATTTCCACTGATCCGAACCAGATGGTTACCCTCTACCGTGGCGCGGGCTGCGAGGAGTGCCGGCACAAGGGCTACAAGGGACGCGTCGGATTGTACGAACTGCTCACGATGAATGAAGAGATCGCCGAGCTTGTCGTACGCCGCGCTCCGGTTGCCGATATTCGTGATGCGGCCAAGACGGGCGGAATGAAGGAATTGCGCGAAGACGGACTCATAAAGGTTCTAGAGGGCATGACGACACCTGATGAAGTCATGCGCGTCGTCTTCACGGCCGGCTTCTAACGAGATCGGAACTGCTCCGTCGATTGCAGTCTTGGCCCCCGTAAGGGGGCTGAGGCCATTTGAAGATACTGGTATTTTTACTGGTCACGCAACCAAATGGTGCGGCGTGACGTTATAGATGTAAGGTCGAACTCAGCAGTCCTGGGGCGTTGCCCCAGGCTCCGATTGTGTCGCCCGTTGGGGCTGATGACCGGTGTGGGAATCGCATTTGCCTAGGGTCCTGGGTCTCTCGCGCAACCTCCTGTCTGGATGTTGCAGGTACGTTTGCGAGGGGTGGGAGAAGGCGTCGGCTGCCGATAATAGATATGTCGCATTGGAGCGCCAGTGTAGAGAGATATGCTGAGTGCGAGTGTCGTCGAACCTGTCACGGACGGGCTGCGGGCCGCAATTGCGTCAGCGAGGAGTACTTTGTATGTCTGAAGTGATGGGCGTCAACAACCAGACGCCTTACGGTCACCCGGGATCGGGAACGATGCCCCAGGGGCCGAACAACAACGTTACGCAAATGCCGCCGCGCCAGACCGTCAAGAAGAAGGCGATCGATCAGATCCATATCGACGAGCTTCTTGAGATCGTGATCGAGCGTAACGGTTCCGACCTCCATATCGCCGCCGGCATCCCCCCGGTCGTCCGGTCCGATGGCGCTTTGACGCCTACTCCCTACGAGAGCTGTCAGCCGATCGACATCCAGCAGATGATGTACGGTATCTTGACGGATGAGCAGATTCAGAAGTTTGAGAGCACCTGGGAACTCGACTTCGCTTACGGGCTGCAGAAGAAGGCCCGCTTCCGCGTCAACCTGTTCCGCGACAAGGGCGCCGTGGCGGCGTCGCTGCGATTGATTCCCACCCGTATCCCAACGATTCAGGACCTGGGGCTGCCGCCGATCATCGAGAAGTTGACCCACACGAAGCGCGGTTTGATCCTGGTTACCGGCCCGACCGGTTCCGGTAAGTCGACTACGCTTGCCGCGATGATCCACCACATCAATCTCAATCGGTCCGAGCATATCATTACGATTGAGGACCCGATCGAGTACCTGCACTCGCACAAGATGTCGGTCATCAATCAGCGCGAGCTTGGAACGGATACCAAGAGCTTCCCGAATGCGCTCCGCGCCTCTCTTCGAGAAGATCCCGATATCATCCTCGTCGGTGAGATGCGAGACCTCGACACGATGCAACTCGCGATCTCCGCGGCGGAAACCGGCCACCTTGTCTTTGCGACACTGCACACGAATTCCGCAGCCTCGTCCGTCGACCGTATTGTCGACGGCTTCCCGCCCGGGCAGCAGTCGCAGGTTCGGTTGCAGTTGTCGAATAATATTCAGGCGATCATCGCCCAGCAGCTTATCCCCCGGTCCACGGGCCAGGGGCGAGTTGCGGTCCAGGAGATCATGATCGCCACGGCCGCTATCCGGAACCTGATCCGCGAGGCCAAAGCTCACCAGATCACGTCGGTCATCCAGACATCGGCGCAGGTCGGAATGATTACCACCGACCAGGCGCTTCGCGATGCCTACCTTAAGGGCGTCATCAACTACGAGGCGGCGATGTCGAGGGCGCAGAACCAGGAAGAGCTCAAGAAGATGCTCGCCACCGAGGGGCCGTCCGGTGGTGGACCGCTGCCGAACGGCATGCCGCAACGGCCCGGTGGACGATAGGAAAGAGACGAGGAGTTTTATCCGCAGATGACGCAGATGAACGCAGATGTTAGGAATTGAATTCCCTCTGAAATCTGAGGCCATCTGCATCATCTGCGGATAAATTCCTCAATGTTATTCGAAACCAATTATGGTTTCATCCGTTATACTAGCTTGATCCGTCGATTCCGCACACGTCTTTAACGCGGGAGATTGTCATGCCCACATATGCCTATCAAGTAAGAGATGCCGCTGGAGTTCTGCGAAACGGAACTTCGGAGGCGGAGAATCCTGATGTCCTCGCGCGCAGGCTGCGTGAGCAGGGGTTCGTCATCTCGGAGATCAAGCAAACACGCTCGCGCAAGTCCAGCAGCGGGTCGTTTCTCGACAACCTGCAGAAGGTCAAGCTCACCGAGCTCTCGGTTATGTGCCGCCAGTTCTCGACGATGGTCGATGCCGGCGTTTCCCTCGTTCGCTGTCTGAGTGTTCTTTCCGAACAGACTCAGAATGCGCGCCTTCGCCGAATTCTGATGGAGCTGCAGAAGGAAGTCGAGGCCGGTCAGACGCTGTCGAAGAGCTTGGCGAAATATCCGGGTGTTTTCAACAACCTGTTCATCGGTCTTGTCCGCGCGGGTGAGGTTGGTGGTGTTCTCGAAGAGACATTGCAGCGACTGTCGACGTTCCTTGAGAAGGACGTCGAGCTCCGCCGCAAGGTCAAGTCGGCGCTTACGTATCCTACCATCGTCGTCATCTTCGCGCTTCTCATCGTTCTCGGTCTCTGTACCTTTGTCGTTCCGAAGTTTGTTCAGCTCTTTAAAGATCTCGGCGTTAAAGAGTTCCCAGCACTTACACTGGGCTTGATGGCGTTCTCCGATTTTCTGATCCACAAGACGATACTGCTTGCGATTATCATCGGCGTCTGTTATGTGGCTTTCCGAATGTTTGTCAAAACGAGATTCGGGATGTACGCCTTCGACAGGTTTAAACTTAAAGTGCCGGTCTTCGGCAAGCTAAACCATAAGGTTTCGCTTGCGCGTTTCTCGAGAACGCTCGGTACGCTGCTGGTCAGCGGTGTTCCAATCCTGCAGGCGCTTGAAACGGTTGCCGGTACGGTGTCGAATGTCGTTATGGCCGATGCGATCATGGAAGCCCGCGCTCGCATCCGAGAAGGAGACCGCATTGGAGATCCGCTGATCCGGTCGAAGCTCTTCCCTCCGATGGTCATTCACATGATCTCGATCGGCGAGGAATCGGGCGCTCTCGATGCGATGCTTGCCAAGATTGCTGACTTTTACGAGGACGAGGTCGATGCCGCGCTGGCGTCGCTCGCGGCGGCGATCGAGCCTCTGCTGATCGTGTTCATGGGCGTGGCCGTTCTTTTGATCGTTCTTGGTATGTTTATGCCTATGGTTGCGCTGATCCAGAACCTGTCGGGTTCCGGCGACGACGACAAGAGCGGCGGCGGCGACTAACGTCGGTCACGTTGGCGGTCCACGGGTATAAAACCCGAGGCTGACAGGCGAGGCGCCATCGGCCCTGCGGGCCGAATACAGGTTGGCAGTTGAGCTTTCTTAAGCGGCTATCAGTGAGTGGAAATGAGCCTGCGCGGAATCCGCGCAGGCTTTTTGCGGGATCGATGAGGATTATCGTTTGAGTCCAACCGTTTTTGCGGTCGTCTGCGCGTTCATCTTCGGGCTCAATATCGGTTCGTTTTTGAATGTGGTGATCTGGCGGCTTCCTCGAGGCGGCAGCTTGACAGAGCCGCAATGGTCGTATTGCCCAAAATGCGAGCATCGGCTTTTCACGGCGGATCTTGTACCCGTTTTCTCTTTCCTCTTGCTGGGGCGAAAATGTCGGTACTGCAAGGCGCCGATCTCGTGGAGATACCCGGCGATCGAGGCCTTGACGGCACTGCTCTTCATGGCGGTAGCCTGGCGATTCGGATTTACCCTCGACACGGTGTTCTACTGCCTGTTTGTCGCGGCCCTCGAATGCGTGTTCTTCATCGACCTGGAGCACTTCATCATCCCGGACGGTTTGAACTTAACGGCGGCGTGCATCGGATTGGCACACAACGGCGTGGACATCTACAGGGGAGTGCCCGGTCAGTTCGTCACGATCCGCGGGGCGCACATACCGGCGTCGATTGTCGGTTTGGTTGTGTACGCCGCGCTGGTATATTTCATCGGATTGATGTCCTATGTCACCATCGTCAGCTTTGTGGACAAACGAAAGAATCTCTTCAAGGCTGGGTGGGAGTACATCGCCGATAACGTCATCGATTGGGTTCAGATCGGCATTTACTATGTCAGCCGGGTGATCAAGCCTTTGCGCAAGTATGCGGCTGAGGCGGAGCCGCTTGAAGGTTTCACGGCTGATGAGATCGAAGCTGATGAAGAGGCAGGCGGCATGGGCGGTGGAGACGGCAAGCTGGCGGCCGCCATCGGAGCGAACATCTTCGTCATGATGGCGTTGCAGTCGTTCCTGATCGCCATCTTCGTAGGCGCCTTCATCGGTGTCTTCATCATGGTGCGTGATCGAAAGCGGTTGGGCGGGAGAACCGCGATTCCGTTCGGCCCTCACATGGCGACCGGCGCGTTAATCGCACTTTTGTTCAGCACAAATCTTGTGAGTGCGTGGCGGTCGTGGGTTGTGTTCGCGGGTGGTGGGGCAGGGCAGCACGCGCCGCAGGGAGCGACTGGCTCGACGTCTCCGAGCAGTGGATCACAGGCGCAGCCGGACTCCCAATAGGGGGCGTGTCTGCAATCATGGACCAATCGGCTATACTAAACCGAAAACTTACAGGCAGTTAGCCTGGCGTACTCTTGCCAGGTGAAGTTAGTTGGGCAGGCCTACCCTCCGCTGGGCGTTTTTAAATTACACCTTGGAACAATTCGCAAACGACGGTCGTCGTACGGGAAGAAAGATCGACGGTAAGTAGTAGTCAGGCTCGCGCACATTCCGCCAGCCGTCTCTCAACCGCGCTCGAAACTTCTGACAGGACGGCCTCGAAGAGGATGCTGGCAATGTCAACAATCCATACGAAAAAGATGAATAGAACTACAGTGTGGACATCCGCGGCGCGGCAGTCGCAATCGAGATCGGTCGCGGCTTTTACCCTCGTTGAGCTCCTCACGGTGATAGCCATCATCGCGATTCTCACCGCGATCATTTTTTCCGCATTCGCCGGGGCTCGGGAAAAGGGTCGGCAAGCCACGGCGATATCGAACATGCGAGAGATCCAAAATGGTGTTGAGCGTTACAAGCTTGATCATCGAGGCCACTATCCACCAGTGTTGTTTGCATACTCAGACGGCACCAGTTCGATGAGCACCATCAAGAATGCGGGCTCAGCATATCTTCAAGGGTTGTATCCCCAATATATAAATGACGCATCGGTGTTCCTTGATCCCAATAGTGATATCAAGGATCCATTAAGGACGGATTCGCAGCAGGTCAACGTCAACCAGATGGATGCTACCGGTGCGTTGACGCCGGTGACGACGCTGAAGTTCTTCAAAGGCGACGCTTACGACATCGGCCCGCACATGAGCAGCCCAACGGATGTTGATCAGCCCGTTAAGTATGTTGCTCGCTACCAGACGGCTTGGACGAGTACGCCGATGCCGGTTACTTTCACCGTACCCGCGCCCTCGACGCCGGCCACTGAGTTCGCCAGGCAACTCGACCAACAGAACTCCACCGATGACACTTATCTTACGATGACGACATACCACGTCCACGGAAATTATAAGGTTCTTCTCATCTTCAAGGGTGGAAACACGAAGACGTTTGATGCGTCGAGGTTGCTTTCACCAGGATGTGGGCCCGATACTACCGACATTTCGGAGACTAACGGCGTGGCGAATGCGAAGTTTTGGATGATCAAGCCGACCAGCGCTTGTCCGTAGGACGCAGGAGAATATAGATAATGGGTTCGTTTATCGAAAAAGGATTAGGGCCGGTCGGTCGGGACGAAGCGGTCTCGGCGCCAAGCCGCAGACTCGCGGCGTTCACGATGATCGAGCTGCTCGTCGTCATCGCCATTATAGCCCTGCTCGCGGCAATCATCTTCCCCGTGTTCGCGACTGTTCGTGAGAACGGCCGGCAGACGGGGTCGATGTCGAACATGCACGACATTTCGACGAAGATGGAGCAGTATAAGCTCGACACGCAGCATTACCCCGAGGTCCTCTTCGGATATGCGAAGCCAGGCGTCAACATGGACAAGATCCTAGACAGTTGCACGGCGTCCGGCGACTGCCCGACTTACCTCGTTGGGCTCTATCCGGAATATGTTCATAGCTGGACTGAGTTTCAGGATCCCAATAACAATGTCAAGCTCAGTGATACGAAGACGCCACCGGAATTGCATCTCTGCTCCCCTTCGGATACGGAAACGGCTTGCGGCGGTTCTTTGAACGGAGGGGCTCTTGTGTTATCGAGTACCCCGAAGCCCGTGTACACGGCGGACGCGTATGACTTATCGCCTCTGGTGGCTACGTCGAACAGTGTCGATACCACGAACTATATCATGCGATATCAAACGTCGTGGACAAGTATCGACGGCACCAATCTCGACTGTGGCATAAGTGGGTCAAACACGTTCGCCATAACCGAAAACATGTGCAAGAGCCCCAATACCGGCGACCTGGTCAACATGTATCTCAACCAGCTCCGCTGGCGAAATCCGCCGTCGAACACGTATGTTACCGCTACCACCTACCATGTACAGCAGGCGAGTGTGGTTCTCGTGTTGATGCAGGACGGCTCGGTCCACAAGATCGATGCGGCCAAGTTTCAAAAACTGGATGGCCAGATTACGCTTGATGGGAGTGGCGTCGTTGTCCCGAAGTTCTGGCAAGTGACACTTTAGACGGTCATGAAAGGCAAATCGGCGTCGGCCTGGCAATGGAGCGCAGCCGATCCCGAGCACATTTGGAAACGCAATGATGATGAGTCCGAAGAACCAATCGAATAAGCAGCAGTCCGGTCTTTCGCTGATCGAGGTCCTTGTTGTTCTCGTCATCCTCGTGATCGGCATTCTAGCCGTAGTCCAGCTATTCCCGTCGGGGTTTGGCGTGATGCGCGGTACCCAGAACGCAAGCGTCGCGGATCGGTTGACTCAGATGGCACTCGAGTCGCTTAAGCAGAACGGTGCTCCCACGGGTATCTATGCTTCTAATTACGACACACAGATACCGGCCATCGTTTTCGATCCGACGCAATCGTCCGACAATCTCGACGTCGTGTCCACCATCGCGGGTATATCTCCTTCCGCACCGCCTGCTGCGGAAGATGTCAACAAGATCCGGTATGTCAAGGATGAGACCTTTAGCTTAAATGCTACCGATAAAGGGAAGTCACCCATCCACGTGCTTGGTCTTGGCCCCGTCGCAATCACCGATCCAAAGTACGACGTGATTGTCAACAGCGCGCCTTGGACGGGAACCGTTGGCAACTCCGCGCCGGACATGTCACGCGGTGTCGATCCCACCACTGGCACTTACTACCCGATCGATGACCCCAACGACGTTCTGGTTGCCGGAGCGCCGACCTATATGGTCGACTACACCAATGGGCAGATTGCGGTGGCTCCCGAGCCCTACAACCAGACATTCGCATTCTCGGTCACGATCAGCGGGGTGACGTACGCCAGGCAACTTACCGTCCACGCGCAAAGCGGAGCGACGACGGGCTATCAGGGTGGATGGTTTCCCATTGTCAGTTCGTCAGGTGTGGTCGACGTGGTACCGACATCACCGGCGGTTCCGTCGACTGGCTGGGATAGTGGTTCTCTTGTTCTCTACCGGCCTTTCAACTATCTCACGACATTCGATTCCGACCCGTACGAGTTTAACCTGAACGAGACCAACAATCCGACGCTTCCGTCGACCGCTCCTCCAGGGACCACCAAGTTTAACACCGGCGTGCTGGCGTTTAATCCGGCGCTGGCAAACAGTAATACGACTCAATCGTTGAAGATCGAGGCGTCCTACACCGTTTACGACTGGCATGTCATTCACGAGGACCACGAGATTCCTACGTCAACCGCGTCAGGAAGCTCGACGATCTCATTCCGATTGGCGATTAACGATGTTAAGGAAGTTGGCGATGTTCAGTCCGACGGGACAACATCGACTGGCGTGGTCCTTAGCGACACGGACCCGGCGCCGCAACTGTACGATTTCGTGTTCCTTAACCTGGATAACGGAGCGATGGCGACGGCGAGCAACCACAGCCAAATCGTCGACGACGACCAGGGCGGGACAGGGCCCGGCACTATTCATGTGAGCTTCCGCAACGGAAGGTTGATTATACCGACTCCGCTGCTCGATTCCACGAGTACGCCAATCCAACATTTACGCGTGTTCTACCGAGGCACTGCCGACTGGGCTATTGCGGTGCAGCGCGCTCCGGCGCGGTACGTCTCGGTGGCGTCGTTGGGTCTGCCACCGACGGCAACTGCTCCCTATTTCGCCGCGGAAGACTCGTTGGTCCCCGGTTCGGCCGATGCGATTACGGTCACTCCGCAGACGCCAAACTTGTACTTCTATACGGACACCGATTCATCACCCGGGAAGGGCGATGCCCACACGATCTACCTGCCATTCTGTGACCTCGGCAAGCAGATTACGCTGACGAATGTTGTGGTAACAGTGGCTTCGGGAGCGAATCATCTGTCGATGACAATACCTTCGCTGACGCTGACCGCGCTTGTGGCGACGTCGGTGACGACTCAGAAGTACATTTCGGAAAATATTGCGACCAGCGAGCAGCCCATCAAAGACGCCAAGACTGCGCTTGAAAATCAGTTGGGGGCTACTGTCGGCAGCGGAACGCTGTCGCTGTCGATTGGCGGGGTCACGGGTGTCTCAGCGAGAGCCATCGTGATTTGGCGAGAGCGCAATGTCTGGAAGCGCCACACACTTGACACCATCCTACCGGATGCTTAGGTCTGATGCTGAACGTAGGGTCGGCGGGAGATAAAAAGCGTGCTAGTGCACAGATCTGATAAAGAATTGAATGAGCGGTCGAAGTTCGCCGGCGGTTTCACGATGGTCGAGGTTCTGATCGTCATCGCGCTTACCATCGTCCTCTTCTTCCTGCTGATCAGGCCGCTGACGGACACGCTGAGATATACGAAGGACGCGCAGTTGCAGGCTGCGGCGCAGGACTCCGCCCGTAAGACGATGGAGATTATGTCGCGGGAGATCGGAAGCGCCGCGTATATCTCGGACAATGCCTCGCACCCGTTCAATACTGTTGCCGGCAAGGATGTACCTTCGGCGAACGGGGTGTTGGTTAGCAACTACAGCAACTTCCTGGACGTTCAGGTTCCCGCCGTCGATACGACGGGCACTCCGATTCCCGGTGGAAAAGTCGCTCATCTTTACAATGCGAAGATCGACCTGACCATGGCGCGGCACGCTCAGTCTACTGCAACAAACAGCACGACTCTGTATGACCCTACTGCCGGTAATGAACCGATCCAATTCGACACCAAGCCCGGGACGCCTAATCTTGTAGGGGAAGGCGGGACCAGGATTACCGCTACACCTCTCATGCTGCCGGTTGCGTCGAATACGTCGATAATACGCTATTTCATCGCGCTGAAAAACCCGACGGTGGAATACAGCGACGACCGAGACCACATCTTCCGACCGACGCATAATAACACGTATGTCTTGTACCGGGCTCAGTTCAATCCGTATCTGTTAGCGACACCGACGACTGGAACGAACCCGCCACAATATTTGCTTTTCGACACAGAACCAGTCACGGGAAAACCGTTCGTTGATGATCCAGACTTCTTTCGGTATGTATTGGCTAGTGACGTAAACTGGAACGATCCCGCGCATGCGACTTACGGGTCGGGCGGGGCAACAGCGCATAACTCACGGGTCGACCTTTGGCAGAAGATCGCGAAGCCTATTATTTCGGCGCCTGAGATCGACTTGCTCATCATGCCACACAATTCCGACCGGACGCTAGCCTACGATGCGGCTGGCGCATTCCAGGGAATCGCTCACTACGGCGCAGATCATGATCCCGTCACCGGCACCGAATACCCGATCGAGCACTCGAGCATAACTTTCCTCCCTGGCGCTATTTCGTCCGATGCTGCTCCGGCGACCACGGCGGACTATCAGGAACTTGGCCTTGCCGGGGGCAAAAATGGCGACACATCGGGAATACCTTATATTCCAACGATCTATCAGGCGATAGGGCAGTCGTGGACGCGACCGTATACGGTCAACTTGATACCGACCCAGGCGTCGGGAGTGACCGGTGGCGCGGTTGATTATTACTATATCACCCAGGCCACGACGGCGTCGACAGATATGACTCCAGTCGACGCAACCCATCCAGTACCGATTCCGGTCTGGAGCGCGGGCGACGTGGTTGAATATCATGCGACGTCGGCAGCCGCTTCGCCGACTACTCCGGTTTACAATCTCACCCGAGGCTGGCTTACCGACACTACGGATCAGGTCATTCCAGCCAGCGTTAATGAGGATGCCGGAACGATCAATTTCAGCGTCCCCGCCGTGCGCGGCGCAGGCAACCTCACGCAGGTAAAGGCGTCGAACCTCGACCTGACAGATCGGACGTGGCGATACGTTCCGCCTTCCGCGGCAGCGCCGCAAAAGGCCGCGTTTCCGAGTGCAAATGTCCTTGATCTCACACAGATCGACGATGACGGCAAGGATCCGCCGCTCAACAACTTTCAGACTCCGAATAATGCCACGGGGGCTATCGACGGCGCAAAGTATCTTCGGTACGCATTCATTACCCCTGGCAGCTTGCGTGTCTATGGACCTGACATGACGCCTGGCGCTAACTACTCTGCCGGCAACGGCAATCCGCAGCCCGTACTCTACCAGGAAGTTTCGGCTAATACTGAGCCGAAGGCGAATCAGTACGTCGTCGACTACTATACGAGCACGGTGACGTTTGCGCCATTGGACTCCCTTGGGTTACCGGCGCCCACTGATCCGGTGACGGGGAACCCGTTGCCCTACTACTGGCCCAGTTCGGTTCCGTTCACCGCGGTTTACGACTACCAATCGAATATCAGGCCGCAGGACGTAACGCAAAAGATCTCGAGCACCAATACGGGAGACCCGCTGGGGATCAAGGTCACCTATCACAGCAGAGAGGCTTTGAACGTGAACGTGGGCGTTCGCTATATCGATAGTGTCGGAAGCTCACAGACCGTCGTACTCAGCAATACGGTAAAGGTCGGCAATCTCAACCGGTAACGGCCGGCTTGGTCCGCTGGCGGCGCCGTTCTTGGGCCACCGCGGGTTCGACAAGCACGGGAAGTTCCGGCAATCAGGCAACGCGGAGATATCATGGAGAACTGTACGTCGCCGACGGTTCGTTTGGCGAAGACGATAACAATTGACGGTCGAATTGGCGAACGCAACTCGCTCAGTGTTGAGAGGGGAGTTTCCAATCGGCTAACAGAACCGGGGAACCGGATCCGACGTCGCCTTGCCCGGCGCTTTGAGCGTGGTCAAACGGCAGTGTTGGCGCTGCTCGTCATGCTGTTGCTTGCCTTCGCCGGAGCGCTTTTCGTCACCATCGTTGCGCGCAATATGGTCAACGCGCGCCATCAAAACCGAATCGAAACGGCGGACTACTACGCGGATGCGGGCATCCACTATGTGGACGATCAGCTAACGAACAGCGCGCTTGGCGCCGACTGGCGACCGTCGCTTACGCCTACGGCTGACAAACGCGATCCCGATTACTACTATATTAACGCCAGCCCGCCATTTGCTCGTTTTAACATGGGAAATGGACGATTTCTGGTGAGAGTGACATACGTTTCAAGCGTTTCGTCGACGACCGGATCAACGACCGGCTCGACGACGGGATCAACCGGATCGACCACGGGGTCTACGACCGGATCGACGACCGGATCGACGACCGGCAGCACCGGTGGTACGATTACAGATGTAACCGCCGGCTTGAGTGGTTACCTTAAAATCGAGTCCATTGGTCGCGAAGGTGCGGTGGATCTCAAAGATCCTACGACCTATTATACGAGTAAGAATAACGCGACCCTTCTCGCGTGGAAGCCGATTGGAATCACTGACTACGGCCTCTTCGTAACGAACATCGACAAGCGCTCGGACACTGCGCCGGTTGGAGTGCCGAGCATCTACGATAGCGGCACGGACGTGGCCACGCCGGGAATCATTACGCCCGGCGTCAATGACTTCAACACCCAGGCGACCGCTAAGTATCAACCGTTCCCGGTTATTACCGAGCTGGGAGCGCCTGACGCTTATATGGTCAACGCCGATGGCAGTTTGGTGGCGAATCCCACGGCGGGTCAAAATGCAATCCAGGTGACGTCCGGCAAGTGGTACGATCTCGACAACTCCGGAAACGCCGCCGGGCAGGTCGCGCCTGGTGGTGGAACCTTCCGGTCGAATACTACTACTCGCTTCTTTGGACTAAACAAAATCTATTTGAATAATGCCGTGTTCAACGCGTTTCAGACCGCGAAGGGCCTGCCAACGATAGACGGCAATATCCTCAATGAACAGGGCCTGGTTGCGGGTGACATTCTGGTCGACAACTACAAGACTACGAATAGCCTCGATACTCAGCAGGCAGCCGTTCAAATCAATCCGTTCCCTTTGTCGGCCACCAATGCGGCGATTACGCTTTCAAGCTACCTTGCTCCCAGCAACGCCCCCGGACCGGCCACGCCGCCGGCGAATGCGGTCAATCCGAATACGTCGTTTGAGAGCCGGTATGGCATGATCCGCGACGGAAGTACCGACAGCGACGAGTTCGGCTATCCGAGGCAGGTCAAGCGTCTTGATCCGCCGGTAATCGACAATGTCAACGCGGCTACCGGACTGACTCGCTATCGCGATATGGCGATCAATTCCGCTCCACGCATTTCGAGTTGGAAGCTCGGCGGTGCGGACGGCTACGGGAAAATCATCTACGTCAATAATAAGAACGATGTGCAGCCTGAAAGCACGGTCGCCGGTACGGGGTATTCGCTCCCTGATGAGTGGCTCAACCGGACGCAGTCTCCAACGGGAGCGTCCGGGCAGCGTTGGAAGGGAGGGACCTATACCCCTCCTGGCGTCGAGGTGGTGCTGGGCGACATGCGTCAGTATGGAGTCGCGCCGAGTAATACTTCGACTAGCAGTGCATATGGTGTCTATCTCCTGCGTCATGATTTCGCCGATGACGGTAGTCCCGTGCTGTGGAAAGATCCCAACCAGGCCGGTGCGCCGGGTGCGGCCGGCATGGCAGTTACCTACGATGAGCTCGATGCGAGCCACAGCTCTTTTGCCGCGACGAACGTCAATCCCAACAACGACGTCATCATCGTCTGTGAAGGAAACGTCCGTGTGCGAGGCATCGTCAGCGCCGACACCAGCGATAACGCCAATTATTCGGCCCAAGACAAGCTGCCTCGGCATATCACCATCGTTACTTACGGAACTGCCTATATCGAGGGAAACCTGCTGCGCGGCAATTCCGATTCGTCGATCGCGGTGCTTGCCCATGACTACGTATGCGTGAATACCACGCAGTTCACGGCAGGACATGTCGTCAGCGGGAAGCCCGCAAATACTACACCGCCGGATACAGACCTCAGCGATCCGGCGTCGGCTCCGTTCGACTTCGGTCCGACGGCGGGTCTGTCAGAGGAGTTCTCGTTTGGTCTGCCGCCCGGCGGCCCGACGAATCCGGGCAACGCCTATCTCAAGACTTCGTCGATTTCGGGGATCGAGAAGAACCGCCTTGCACTCTACATCTCGGGCCAACCAAACTCATCGATCGATGCCGCGCAACTCGACGTCAGGCTGTATAACCCGCGTGTCAATCCGATCTTTGGAGCCGCTACCGACGCAATGTCGTTAAACACATTCACGTTTGGGCCGGGTGCTTCGACTTCTTCGCCTAGCACCCCAGCCAACCCGACGATGTTGACGATGCCCCTCGCGACGCTAACCTATCCGGAGTATAACGCCGCCACAAATCCGCAGTTGGACACGCTCATTGAGAGCGATCCGCTGCAACTCTTCCTTACGAAGAACCCGGCGTCGGCGGCTGATCCCGAGCTTTCGCGGGTGGCCATTCTGCCGATGGATATCCGCATCGAGGCCGTGTTGTATGCACAGACACGATCGTTTTTCGTTATGCCTGGCGATTGGTTTAACAACCATGGCGATGATACGATTGACAACTACGCCAAAACCCCAGCGACGGCGCCGTTTACCGTTCGTGGGGCCGGGATCGACAATACCGCTGATACTCAGTCGCGCTTCCCGTTCTATGGACAGCCGATCGACTTAAAGATAACGGTTTACGGGGCAGTCTCTGAAGCGCACCAGGCGGATATCGGGGCTCAAGCCGATTGGATGAAGAAATGGGGCTGGATACCGCAGTACCACGGTAGTCTGACTGGGCTTTCGACTGTGCCGACGGCGGCGGCTGAACCCGCCGGCCATCAGAATCCGGATTGGTCGACTACTAATCAGGTGCCGGCGATCGGACTGTCTATCGTTTATGATCCACGGTGCGGTAATCCGATTGGAACCGCAACCTCCTATATGCGGTGCGATGCCAGTGGCTACCCTTTACCATTCGCGCCGCGCCTGCCGGTATGCCCCGGTCTGATTTACTCTGGACAGACACCTGACTTGCCGTCGTCCTAGCTTCTGCGGGTCCAGACGAATGGACCTGGAGCAAGTCGCCGGACGTTGTTAGTGAAACTTGCCGCCGTTGCGGGCTTGGAATACGATTATGGAACTTACAAGACCGATCGCGATGAAACATGCCGTCTCCCGCAATCCCCGGACAGTGCGTTGGATTTGCCCTGTCATCGCCGCCAGTTTAGCCTTGTTAGCGGTGGACTGCACGCACGTCATGGCGAGAGGATTTGACTACGGAGCTCCTCAACGCACTATCAATGCCGGCATTATCGGCGACTACAGCGCTCAAGCGTCTGGGCACATGGCCTGGCCCTATGTCTTTTACCAGCTCAGCATTCGGACCGATGCGAGACCGGTAGGGTGGACAGTGGTCGATCCTTTAGCTCCCCATGAGTCGACCACGGATATCTTCGACAAATACGGGCCCGAATCGCCTCTTGGTTCGCCGATTACTCCCGAGATGGGGGCGTATTGGGATGTGTCGCTCCACACGACCAACGAGTCCGAGTTGCGCAACTTCCAGATCCTTCTGCTGGAGATCAGCGGTGTGCCTACCATAGGCGCCCAGGATGTCGAGAAGCTGCGTCAGTTCGTCGACGGTGGTGGCATCCTGTGGATCGACACCGATGCTTCGGGATATAGTCTGGATGGCGCCGGATCATTCGCCGGCTGGATCCAAACAACTTTCGCGAGTGACGTCATTCCCGCAACCTATGGTTTGGGCCCGTCGCTTGCCGGCGGGTTTATCGAGGGGGGGATACCGGGCATCAGCAGCCCTTACGATTTGGCGCAGGGGCAGCAGTTCGACACCCTTCCCTCGCTAGCGCCGACAATATGCTTCCCCTCGGGCTCGAAAGACACCACCGATCCGTTTCACTTCTTAGGGGAGCGCCAGGTGAATGGTGATTCCTCGAATGACGCTTATGTCGGGGTAGGGCATCTTGGCGCCGGCATGGTGGTTGTCACTACACAAGGCGTTGCGGCAAAGGTCGGGGCGACCAATGTGGCGGTTACGGGGTCGTCCGTTGCGATGCTCCAGTTGATTTCCGACGTGATTGGTGAATCTAACTCATCGCTCACCGCATTGCGCGGCAGACAGCCGGCCGGTTCTCCGGGAGACGGTCTTGGCACGTCTGTGTTGTCGACGTGGCTGTACTCGAACGGATTGAGCGGCGGCAGCTCCCTCGGCGCTTCATATGGCCGGTTTGCATATATCGTAAACTCGGACGGGACACTCCATTGGTTGGTGCTTGCTCCCAAGGGCAGCCAGTCGAGCAGTGAGTTCGGAGTCAACGATGGTTACACGCAGCAGGCCAACCTTGGCGCCGCTCCGTTCTCTTCACCCACGATCTGGCCCGGATACACCACTATCGATACTTCCGCAACCACAAAACCGGCATACGTGGATGGCGGGGCGGATGGTTATGCGCACATATTTGTTGAGCGAGCAGATGGTACGGTAGTTGGCCTCAACACAGCCACCGGTACTCCCACTGTCCTGCCGGTCGCCTATCAGGTGGGGACGGCGTTGGCGACGGCGTCCTTTGGGGCATTTGGTACGTACGTACCGGCGCCTATCGTCTACGATCACCGCGTGTACGCAACGCTTCCGAACGGTCAGTTGTATATCTACGATTTGACGGGTGGGTCCGCCGGTGGCGGATCGACCTATCAGGGCTTTCCGGGCGCCGTGCCGCCGTCGGGAGGGGAAATCGGCATGGGCAGCCCGGTGGCCGGAATCGTTCACGATGACTGTGACAACATCGTCGTCGGCTACAGCACGAACGCCGGGCTCTACACCGTTTTCGCGGGAGCCCGAGGTGAGAAACTTCAAGATGCCGGTTTCGACAACAACGGCATTCGGATGTATGCTCCAAAGTTAACCGGGGCAACTCCAATGAACCCGACTAATACGATCGGTCAGATTGATCAGAAGGCACCGACGTCTTGGCGCCTGTACAACCTCCAACCGGACGGAACAAAGTCGTTTTTAACATATCTCAATCCCTACGTTGACACCACCGGTCAACATTTTGCTTTCCAACAACCCGCCAGCGGGACGGCCACCGATCTCGGCGCCAGTGAAGTTTATGGGGATTATGACGTCGATTGGAACCTGAGTCAGCTTGCCAGCGGGGCTCCGGCGCCTGCGCCAGGCGCACTAGACCGTATCATCGTCGCGCCCGGCAGTCAACAGTGGTCCCCTCCCCAAACGACAAACCGCGCCCAGATGATTTCGTCGCCCGTTATGGACACGAACGGCGACTTCTTCGTCATCATCAACGACAGTGTCGCTGGGGGAACCGATAGCTCGATCCTGTGTCTACGAGATGCCTATCCGCAGTCAAATGCGAAAGTTCTTTGGCGATATCGCTTGCCTACGCCGGCGGATTACAGCTGGTTCGTTCAGAATAGCGGACCTTCCGGTTCCAATTCGCCTACCGGACTTCAAGACGCGGACGGACACGATTACAGCGTACTCGGCTCGGGACTGCCTGGTCACCCATACGCATTTGTTGGAGCGCCGGTCCTCGACTCTCGTGGGAATGTGTACGCGGCCGCCACGGACGGAACAAATTCGGCGATCTTCAGCTTCAATACGAACGCCCAGATTTCCGTCAATCTCCCGGTCGGGCAGAACGCCATCAACCCGTCCGTGCAGGTAATTCAGCAGTCCGGAGGGGCGAATTCCGACGAGTTTGGTAACACTCCGACGTTGCTTATCGGTGGTGCGAACTTCAACGCCAACAGCAATGGAAGCATCATTTTTAACAATTTCGCTCAGCCCGGCAACAACTACCTCTACCCGTTCTTTAGCGAGGGGGAGCCGATTCAGGTCCAGTATACATATGCCAACGGTCAGGGAACAGGCGCTCCGCCTCCGAACGTTCCTTTCCATACGAATGTGGCTTGGTGCGCGGACCTGAGCGCTTCTAACAATTCGAAGCTCCCCGCGAGCATCAGTTCCGTAGGCGTTATTTCCGGCTTGGCGGTGGTGGGCGATTATCTTTACTTCAGCACAGATCAGGGCCACCTTTTCCGGTTGTACACACAGAACGGAAGCAATCCTGGCGGCTACCTTGATATGGACGGGAAAAATTCCGCAAAGAAGCCGATACTGCAGGACCTCGGTCCGACGAACGTTGGGGTGTTACCGCTGTCGGCCACTGTACCGTCCACGGGTTCTGTCTCAGCATCCGGCACAACGGTCCTCGTCAGCGGCGGCCTGGGAGTTATGAACTATCAGTCAGAGATGACGATCGTCACTGACCACAACCGCCTGATCGGACTCGACGCGGACGGAGATGCCATGTTTGCCGTCGACTCGACGGATGAAGTTCAAACAGCTACCGGTACTCCAAATGCTAGTACGCACGTGCCGCTGAACCGCCCGACTGACGTGACGCAGCTCAGTACGGATCGGTACTTGCTGGCCGATCGCGGCAATAACCGATGTGTTGAAATCGACAGGCAGGGGAACATACTCTGGGAGTTGTCGAAGTTTGTGGACAGCAAGAATCTGCTGACGTCCGGCGATCCGTTGACGTTGAACGATCCGAGCTCTGTTCAGGTATGGCGGGACGCTTCGTACAACGTCCACTATCTCATTGCCGACAGCGGGAACTATCGCATCGTCGATGTCGTCGACAAGTACGGTATTCCGCCTACGCACGAATTGGACTGGGTGTCGGCGACCGGAAATCGCAACTATCGCTTTGAACACGCATTCCGATACGTGCGATCGGTTCCTACGACCGGGGCATCGGCGGGCATACCAAATTACGCAATCGCCGCGTTAGTGACGAACAAGCGTATTGCGCCACTGACGACGTCGGGCGGGCTTTCTCCCTCCAGCTTCGACTCGGCGGGAGGCAGTATTGTGTTGTTGGATGCAGGGTTCTTCAATGCCGTCCGTACCGACGTTTCCGCGTCGCTGCCGAGTAGCACGACGTCGGGTTCCATCATAGGCGTCGTCAGCGCGTTCCAGTATAAGGACCCTACCGGCAATGAGGTGGCGTTCGCTCCTAAGAACCCGCGCTTCCTGGCGGCCTACACGCCTGACGCCGCGACGATGACCGCCGTGACGGGATACGATGGTCACGACGAGTTCCTGTACTGCGACGACAATGGCGCCTTCGACCTTGATCCCGTTTGGGTTCCGGCGACGGGTTCCTCATACGGTGAACAGAATTGGTGGCTGGGGGACAGTGCGTCCAGCAATGCCACCACGGGCTACAAGAGCCTTAATACACCGATCGATACGAATGGCGCCTTCGATCGCTCGAGCATTCCTTTCGTGCCGACGAGTATTCAGCGAACCGGAACGGATTACGATCCGCAAGCTAAGGTTTACACGGGCCGGTATTTGATCAGCAATCCCTACACTCAGGGGAGCGTAAACTCGTCGTTCGGGAATCCGGGAATTCCAGGATTCGGAGGCGAGGTTTTTCTGTACTCCGGCCAATTGAAGCAAATCATTACCGACCGGACATTCAGCCGGCCATCGAATACGAGCCCTTTAAGCCAGCCAACGAGCGCTGTGTTCGCGAAATAGGACTAGGATATGAATCGCACTCTCTCACTAAAAGACGTGACTGCCAAAAAGAGCCTCCTGCGTTGCGGCTCAGGGCGTGCGTTACGCCTCGCATGGTGCGGAGCTGGAATTGCCATCGCCGGCATTTCCGTCCTTGCCGGTTGCCTGAGCGCCGACGCGGCCCCCCCAACGACGGGAAGTCCGATGACGACGTCGCCGCTGACGCCCTGGTATCACAGCGTTCTTGGCCAACATCACGGCGGCCTGCTGAAATGGATCAATGATACGGGAGAGACGGACGCGGTCGACCTGACCGACCAGTTGGCTGTCACCGCTACGGACGGCGTCTTCCCTTTGCCGTGGGCCGAAGGTCTCGGGATCGACACCAACATCTATCCGCCGTTCGATTCGACGACGACGACGACCACGACCACTGGAAGCGCGGCTAACGGGTCGAGCACAGAGATCCCAAGCTACGTGTTGAGTAACTACCGTGGCTACAACGCGTATACAAACAGCTCATACACCTATGGCACCGGCGACACTCTGCACGGGAATGAGATCGTCGATACGCCTGGTGGTGGAGAGAAGAATAGCGAACTCGTCAACTTCGCTCCGGACAAGACCGGCCAGGCGCTCTACAATAACTTCCGAGATTCGGGTTTCCTCTCCTGGTCGGCGCCGTTCACGTGGACGATTAATGACAGCAAGGCGCCGAATTCAGAAACATTGGACGATCCCGACCTTGGCTACCTACCTCCGGCCAGCCTGGATGCACCGGCTCCCGCGGGAGCGACACCTCCGACGAACCCAACGTGGACGGGGACGTCG
>Ga0206984_1003_pt1 | contig 23158 bp, 4 predicted proteins | sample Alteio_BWMinCont_16_FD_153491 | JGI IMG/M metagenome (GOLD analysis project Ga0206984, IMG submission 153491) | Enriched cells from forest soil in Barre Woods Harvard Forest LTER site, Petersham, Massachusetts, United States -... | ecosystem: Environmental > Terrestrial > Soil > Temperate forest >... | reverse complement strand
GGCGGCGCGAGCCGCCACTGTCCATCCCCCTCGAATGCGTGCCCGATGTCACTGACATTGTCATTGAGGATGGTGCTCCCGTGGACGGCTTGATTAGCGAAAAGGAAATGCGGCTGCTGACCGAACCGTTGTACAGCTCGTGGCCCGGTCCCGGCGCCGGAAGGCGTTTCGCGGTCCTGGCCAACGTCGGACTGTTTCATACCTATCGGAAGCCGCCCATCGTTCCCGACGTGATGCTGAGCCTGGACGTGACCTGGCCGGAAGATCTAAGCCTGAAGGAGCACAACACCTACTTTGTCTGGGTGATCGGCAAACTGCCGGAGGTGGCCCTCGAAGTCGTCTCCAATCTGGAAGGCGGCGAAGATAGCGCCAAACTTCTGGAGTATGCCCGCATTCGCATCCCTTACTACGTGATTTACGACCCAACGCAGTTGCTGAGCTCCGAGGTACTGCGAATTTATGAGCTGCAAGGAACGAGCTACCGGCGGCATAAAAAGACCTGGCTTGAATCAGTCGGGTTGGGGTTGCGGCTCTGGGAAGGAACGTTTGAGCGCTGCACAGGAATTTGGTTGCGCTGGTGTGATCGCGACGGCCAGGTCATCCCTACGGGCGCTGAAGCACGTGATCTGGAACGCCAGCGGGCAGATGGTGAACGGACGTTGCGTCAGGCCGCGGAAGCCGAATTGGCGCAACTACGTGCCAAGTCGAACGGCTCCCGAAAGAAGAAATAAAGCACAGCCAGTTACCGTGCTAATGGGACTGGCTAGAAATAATGCAAGAAATCGCAGCGGACAAGCATTTGCTCTTACGCTGAAAGCGTTGCATCTCATAGCCCAGGGTCGCGCAGCGCACCCTGGGCCATGGGTCACAACACCGTTTTCCTACCCCGAAGGGGTTGCATCAACTTCGTGGCTTGGCGTTGATGGAACTAGCGCATCCAATCTAACAAATACGGCCCCGCAGCACCGGGGAGTGCTGCGAGGCCGGCGAGGACGGCGGGTTGTCGGCTGCAGGTGGGCCTTCCTTGTTGTCCTTGCGGCCGATCCCTTACAGGAATCGTGCCTGGGTGAGGCTGCTCAAGAACACCGCAGCACCGGCAGCCGATTTTCCCGGCTGAGTGCCAGGCCGCCCTCGGCAGGGTGGTGTGGCGGGTTTACGCCTGGGTAGTGATCCGGGCACTCCGGTCACGCCGCCAGGCGCGAAAGGTTACTCCGTTTTCTTGGTGTCGCTGGGCATCTTCTTCAGCTCCTGCGGGGGCGGAATGGTCTCAGCCGGCTTGCCGGCCTTGGCCGGAGCCGCGCCGCAGCAGCTGTCGCAACCGCTGTCGCAACCGCAATCGTGGTGGAACCAGCCGTGCAGCTTGGCTTTGAACTTATCGCTGAAACTGCACTCGTTGCAAGTGTCGGCGCAAGGCTTGCAGCCGCAATCGTGGTGGGCCGTGATTTTCGGGTGCGTATGGCAGCCGGTGTCGCAGGGCTTGGCACAGGGTTTTTCGCAGGCGCAATCGTCGCGCTTGAACCAGCCACGCAGCTTGTCGCGCAGCTTGTGTTCGCCGCAGCCGTCGCAGTCGCCGCAGCTCGCGCAGGGCGCGGCCGCGTGAGCCGGGGCCGCCGGCTTGGCGTCCGGGGCGGCATCGGCCCCCGAGAGCCAGGCAGTCGTAACTAGCAAGAAAGCAGCATTCACAGATGTTCCTCCATTGGGGATGGACTTTGGCCAAAGGCCGTGGCAAAGGCACCGGGAGTTCTCCACCGCGGAAAACCCGCCAGACCGCGCCAACATGGATGCCCAACTTCTCTGAAACCCGCTTCCCAGACCCCCAGTCTGGAAGAATCTCGATCCGTTGGGTCCACCTTCATATTTCGACAGCCGGGATGCCCTTTCTTTAACAAGTTTGCCTGAAGCCCTCAGTCTACCGATTTTCCGTTTTCTTCGGACGCCTTTGCCGCGATTGCCAGGCTAACCTAGCTCGCCGGGTTGACGGAGGTGGCAAAGTCACGGGCCGGGAAAAAACATGAAAAACGAATCACGAAAACACGAAACTACGAAATCACGAAAAAGAGCTGGCCAGTGCAGCATGGGCCTCTTGGTCCGGTTTCGTGTTTTCGCGCTTTCGTGCTTTCGTGATTCGTCTTTGGCCGCAGCTCAGCCACTCTTGGCGGCTGCCGAAAAATGTGGCGAACATTTCTTTGCTCGAACCGCCCTCGAATAGCTATCATGGTGTCGCGGGGGATCGATCTCATGGTCAAGCAATTGCTGGTACTCGTGCTGATGTCCTGCCTGCTTGCCGGCAGCGCAGTCCTGCTGATGTTCCAAACTGCGGGCGGCAGCCTAACGCGGTTCCGGCAAGAAGAGCCCTTCCCGGCCATCCAGGACCCGGACCAACCGCCGCCGGAGAAAGCAGAACCACCTCGTCAGGACACCCTGGGCGACCCGCTGCCGCCCGGTGCCTTGGCCCGCATGGGTACGGCCCGGTTGCGCGAGTGGTCGTCTTCAGGACGCAGCGCGATTTTCTCGCCGGACGGCAAACTCCTGGTATCCTCAGACGGTGAAACCGCGCGCCTCTGGAGCACGACCACCGGCAAGCTGGCGGCCAGGATTCGCCTGGAGTCAGGATTTGGACAGCCGGCCTTCTGGCCCGACGGCAAATCGCTCGCTCTGCCATCCGGCAAAGTCATAACACTCTGGGATCCAAATACAGGCCGGAAACTCGGCGACTTCCCAGCGAAGGGTTCTTTGCCGTATGTCGCCTCGGTACTGGCCTTCTCCGCCGACGGCAAAATCCTGGCTGTCGGCAGCCACAAAGGTGAGGTTACTCTCTGGAATACCGTCACGGCCGCGCAAGTGGCCGTGTTGGACTCGAAACCCGCCGCCAGCAACGGCATCTACCATCTGAGACTCACACCCGACGGCCGCACGCTCGTTTACATGGGCCGCGATCAGGAATTCAAGGAGTGCATTTGGCACTGGGACCTTGCCACTCGAACCATGCTTAAGCAGGTCGAAATGCCCAGGCGCGGAGGCACCGTGCAGCTCTCAGATGACGGTCAAACCCTCGCTGGGCCGGCCGGCGGCGGCATCGTGCATGTTTGGGATGCGACAACGGGCAAGGAACGCCTCGTCCTCCAGGGAGAGCTGAGCCGCGCCACTTATGGCGTCGGCTTCACGCACGATGGAAAAATGTTGGCAACAACCTGGGCCGAGCCTGGAGCGGAGCAAGCCACCTTTTCGTTTTGGGATGCGGCGACGGGAAAGGTGCTGCGCCGCTTTCCCATCCCCCGGTCGGCTATGTATGGAATTCACTTTAGCCCGGATGGACGCCTGGTAGTGGCGCAGGGTCAGTCGCCTATAGTTCAGATATTTGATACGGCGACTGGGAAAAGACTGCTGGATGGCGAAGGCCACGAGGACTCCATCACGAACTTGGCCTTCACACCGGAAGGACGCAGCCTCGTTTCGAGTGACCACCGGACACTGCGCGTCTGGGATGCCGCCACCGGCAAACCCCAAAAGCTGATGACCGACGCGCCCCGCCAACCGCCGGTGGATGCTCAGCGAGGTAGTTGGGCAGGAGCCGTTTTCGCCCTGCTTCTTTCGGGCCGGGTTCTGCTATCGGGCGGCACGGACGGCTTGCTCAGCCTTCAAGAGCTGGACTCGGGCAAGGTGCTGCGCCGTCTCATCTTGGATGGCAAGCCCGAGCAACTTCGAGATCGCGGCAGGCAAGTGTACCGATTGGCCCTGGCTGCCGACGGTCGGTCGGTAGCCGCCATCAGCAATACTGGCGGCCCGAACAGCAATGCGATGATCGACGTGTGGGATCTCGAATCGGGCCGAAACCTCGTCCACCGCCCCGATCCTGTCCAGCGCTCCTTGACTGCTTTCTCCCCCGATGCGAAAACCGTTCTGGGTCATCAACAAGTATTCTCCGCAGCCGACGTAGCCGATCCGCAAGCAAAAGCCGGAACGCGTAAGGTCGAAGCCACTCAAGTCGTCCTGGAAGAAGTCGCCACCGGGCGCACTCTGCTCACCATCGCACAACCGGATAATGTCAGCTCCATCAGAGGTTTCGCCCCGGATGGTCAAACGTTCCTGACGACGACTTTCAGCGTGGCCGGACAACCCTCTCAGCAACGCCTGGACCGCAGCAGTTTGCACCTTTGGGAGTTGGCAACCGGCAAAGAACGACTACGGATCGCGGGCACAAAATCGGGTTATGAGTTTAGTTACACGACAGTGGCCTTCGCACCTGGGAGCCGTATCCTGGCCACGGCCCGCGAAGACAAAACAATTCAGCTCTGGGACCTGGCCACGGGCCGGGAATTACTGCGCCGGACCGGCTACGACGCCCCGCTCGATTGCCTGACCTTCTCTCCGGACGGCAAGACGCTCGCCTCGGGTCACCGGGACAGCACGATCTTGGTTTGGGATGTGGCGCGGGCGACTGAAAGGTTGCACCGTCCGAATCGTCCGGCGGAACCGAGCGAACTGGAGCAATGGTGGACCGATTTGGCCGGCGGCACCGCGACTAAGGCCCACACAGCAATTTGGGGACTCGTCGGCGTCTCGGATCAGGCGCTGCCGCTTCTGCGCGCCCGCCTGCAACCCGCCGTCGCCGAACCCGCGGAGCAACTGCGGCAGCTGATAAGTGATCTGGATAGTAATCGTTTCCAGGTTCGGGAAGCAGCCTCCCGGCGCCTGACGGGGTTGGAGGAACAGGCCGAGCCAATGTTACGGGCAGCTCTTAAGACCGACCCATCGACGGAGAAACGTCGGCGTATTGAGGCATTGCTGGCGGTGCCGCGCGTGGTTCATGCGCCCGAGGCTCTGCGCGGCGTCCGCGCCGTTCAGGTTCTGGAACAAATCGGCAGCGCCGCTGCGAAGGACCTGCTGGCCAAACTCGCAATGGGTGCAGCAAACATGCGGCTGACGCAGGATGCGAACGCGGCAAGCGAGCGATTGGCCAGGCGGGCTACAGCCGCGCCTTGATTCAACCTACTTCGCTCTCCTTTGGCTCCCAGAAGAGGAAGCCCTTCAGCGTTGCTGGAACACTTGGTTTTGTAACTCATCAGCGAGGCGGCTCAGCTGCTCCAGCGGAAGCCGGGCCAACTGCTCGGTCGGCGTCTCTGGCCGCTTCAGTTGCCGTTCAAACAGATGGATGAATTTGATGTTCTCCTCGATACGGCCTTGTTCATGGCCCTCCATGCGCGCAACTTTCAACCCGGTATTGTAATCCAACTGAGCTTTGCGCCGCGATTCGTAACGCTCACGTTCCAAGTCGGTTTGAGTTAACATTAGCAGTTCCTCCAAAGCGCGCCGTACCAGCGGATGTTGTGCCAGTGCCGCCGGCAAGGCGTCTGTATCCATCTTCTCCGCATGACGAAAAAAGTAAAGCCAAATATCCAAATCGGTCTTCAATTCACTTTCCGATTTGTTGAACTTTGGTAATTCCAGGATGTGTATCTCCAGATCCTCGGTGAACGGGAAGTGGCGGGATTCTTCCAACAGCCGGAAGCGCAGGTGATAGTCCGGCACGTCTGGAAACATCACATGGTCCAGGAAGCTAATGGAAATTGTTGGCCTGAGCTTCAGATAATCCTCGCCTTCGTGCAATTGTTGCTGGTGGAGCTTACAGCCGTAGTAGAGGATACGTTTCTCGTAGTAGCGATATGCCAGCATTTGCATCTCGACGTTGAACTGCCGGCCGGACTGATCGCGGGCCTTGATGTCCAGGATGGACAGTTTGTCATCTAGGGCTTCCTTGGAATTGAAGGGGTTCATCAGGTCGACATCGTGGATATTGTGGCCGGGGGCGGGTAGCAACACACTGTCCAGTACGTTGATGAGGATTGGCCGCGTGGACTCACGGCCCAGCAAATGCTTAAAGGCGTAATCCACTGTGGGAAGAATACCCGGGATCATGAGTTGCTCTCGTTAGGCGAAGTCGAAGGGACGAACATTCGATCAGATTAAGCCGCGGCAACAAGCCAAGCAAGCCTGCTTTGTCCGAAACGTTACACCTTCTTCTCTGCGCTCTCTGCGCCTCCGCGCGCGACGAAATACTAATCGCGCGCAGAGGCGCAGAGCCCGCAGCGAGTATTGCAGAGTTCAGGGATTTCGACCAATCACTCCCAATCTCTTTTTTCTCCTTTCCAAACCTGCTAACATTGACAAAAGTACACTACATCGTGCAAACTATCTATGTCCCAGCGCCACCACCTTTTTTGGAGACCACGCACTCATGGCCAGCCAGCAAAATCCCAATCGGGCGCGCGCCAAGCGCCAAACCTTGACCATCGACCAGATTCTCACCTGGGCTGACGCCCACCGCCTACGCACGGGCCTGTGGCCCCGCGAACGTTCCGGCCCGGTTCCAGAAGCCCCAGGCCTAACCTGGGAAAGTGTGAGCGAGGCATTATGTAAAGGATTCCGTGGACTGCCCGGCGGCAGTTCGCTAGCCAAGCTCCTGCTCCAGATGCGCGGTGCCCGAAAACATGAGCGCTGCGTCCCGCTGACTGAGGAGAAAATCCTGGCCTGGGCCGATGCCCATTTCCAACGCGAAAACCGCTGGCCGGCCCAAAGTAGCGGCGCCATAGCGGACGCCCCCGGTGAAACCTGGGCAGGCGTGGACACCGCCCTATTCAAGGGCGGGCGCGGCCTGAGCGGCGGTTCCTCCCTGGCCAAGCTGCTGGCCAGGGCCGGCCGTAAACGCAACCGTTCTGAGCTGCCTCCGCTGACGGTAGAGCAGATTCTGGAATGGGCCTGGGCGCACTGTAAACGGGCTCACCACTATCCGTATAGCAACTCGGGTGCGATCCCCGAAGCGCCCGAGGAGACCTGGCACGGCATTGACGCGGCTCTCAGGGGCGGCCATCGTGGGCTGCCCGGCGGCAGGTCGCTGCGCCGCTTCTTGATGCGCGAAGGGTTCGTTTACTTTCAAAAAATGTATGTGCCCATCTGGGCGCAGTGGGCGCCGCCGCGCGATGAGCAGGTAACCAAGAATTCCCTCCTAGACTGCAAGTCCGTACAGTAAGCAAAGTGTTAACAAACGGCAACATCCAAAAAAACGAAAAAATCCGTTTCCTCGCGCCTTTACTGTTGCAATTTGCGCCGCCAGCATCAATAATCAGTTCTGCTCATACTCGGGACGACGAGGTTCCGGAGGAGTTTGGCAGGGAGTAAACTCTCTATCTGGCTCTACCTTCCGGTTAAGCTTGCACGCGGCCGGTGCTCTTGAGGGCTCGGCCGCCTGTGGAACTCGCGAATTCCCCTTCCTCCCGAGCACGATGCGGTGCCCCCAGAAATGCGGAACAAGGGGAAGTGCTCTTTTTGGTAACCGTATAGCAATTGTGCTGTTGACTCTGCGCCCCTGCGCACAGTCCACAGCCGCAAGCGCGTTAGTCAGGGCACTTCCACAGAAACAAGGGGTCGGGAATCTTTTCGGATCCAGCAAAGAATCAAAAAAGATTTGCAGGCTGATTTTTCTGCCCCCCATTTTTCTGCCTTGTTCCGCGCCGACCCGCGCATGGAACGCCGGCCTAGTTAATGTTGCAAAAAATCCGACCCCCGTATGAATGGAGCGCCTGCTTCGCTCTCCTCGCCTGACTCGCAAAGGAGCCTCCTGATGTTTCTCAGCCGCTGGTGGAAACGGTCCAAATCCTCCAAGAAATCCCAATCACGCAGCTTGTGGAGCCGGCTCCGCAGCCGCTGGACGCCGCAACAACCAATCCGCCTCACGGTGGAGCCTCTAGAGCCGCGCTGGCTGCCCAGCGGCAATCCCTCCCTGCAGAGCTATGGCCAGGTTCCCCTGAGTTTCGAGCCGAACCAGGGCCAAACCGATCCTTCGGTGGCATTCCTCTCGATGGGCAGCAGCTACGGCCTGTACCTGCGGCAAACCGACGCCCTCCTGATGCTCACTTCGCCGCCGTCCGGCTCGGCCGGGCAGCACGGGCCGGCGAGCTCCACGGGCTCCGCGACTCCCCAGATCGCCGCTCTGGATATGCAGCTCGTCGGCGCCAATCTCACGCCGACGATCTTCGGACTGAACGAAGGCAGCGGCGCCAGCAACTATTTCAACGGCACGAGTGCCCAGACCAACGTTCCGCAATTTGGTCAAGTCGAGTATCAGAATCTCTATCCTGGTATAAACCTGATCTATCACGGCAACAATCAGCAGCAGCTGGAGTACGACTTCCAGCTCGCCGCCGGCGCCGACGCCAACAAAATTCAGCTCAACTTCCAGGGTGCCGATTCCCTGTCCATCGACGCCCAGGGCAACCTGCTGATCAAAGTCGGCGGCCAACAGATTATGGAGCACGCGCCGGTCGTTTATCAGTTATCCGGCGGCGTCCAGCAAGCGGTCGCGGGCCAGTATATTATTGAGAGCGCGACCCAGGTCGGCTTCAGGCTCGGCGCTTATGATGCTACGCGGGCGCTGTATATCGACCCAACTCTCAGCTATTCGACGTATCTTGGCGGCAGCGGCGCGGACACAGGCACCGCCATCACTGTGGACGCCGCCGGCAATGCCTACATCACCGGTTATACCGTGTCTGCTAATTTCCCCACGAGCGGCCCGCTGCTGAGCGGCCTCCAGGGCAGCACCAACGCCTTCGTTGCGAAGCTCAATCCCGCAGGCAACTCCCTCATCTATTCCACGTACCTGGGCGGCAGCAAATTTGATGTGGGCACGAGCATTGCCGTAGACGCAAGCGGCAACGCCTACGTTGAGGGGATTACGACCTCAAACAATTTCCCCACCACGACTGGCGCCTTTCAAACCACACGCCATGGCTACGACACCTTCGTGACAAAGTTGAATCCCGCCGGCAACAGTATTGTTTACTCCACTTACCTCGGCGGCAGCGGCGGCACGATTTGGTACTGGAGCTACTCGACGGGCACTCCGTTGGTCCCGACTTATCCTGGCGCGATCGCCGTCGACAGTAGCGGCGACGCTTTCGTTACCGGAGACACCACCTCAGCGGACTTCCCGACCACGGCGAATGCCTTCTCGCGCGCTTATGGAGGTGGCGCCAGCAACAACAGTAGTATCTCGGATGCGTTTATCACAGAGTTCAATCCCGCGGGCACATCACTCCTGTACTCCAGCTACCTGGGCCATACTTCCGTTTCTGCTGGAAATGCCCTAGCCTTGGACGCGGCGGGCAACGCCTACGTGGGCGGCTGGACAGCCAACCATACTTTCCCAACTACTCCCGGCGCTTTTCAAACCACTGTGCCCTTTGGCGACGGCACCTTTGACGCCGGCTGGATCTCCAAGATTAATCCCACCCAATCCGGCGCCGCGTCCCTCGTTTACAGCTCTTTCCTGGGAGGATCTTCACTCGGCGATGGTATCTTCGGCATCGCCGTGGACGCTGCAGGCGATGCCTATCTCACAGGCGCCACGGACTCAGCCAGTTTCCCAACCAAGAACCCGATTCAGGCCACTTTGAATAGTCCTGCTCATGGCAATGCCTTTGTGACGGAGATGAATCCAGCCGGCAACGGTCTGGTGTATTCCACTTACCTGGGCGGCACCGGCGGTGAGCAAGGCAATGGGATTGCCCTGGATTCCAGCGGCTCGGTCTACGTTACCGGCCTAACCGCCTCGACGAACTTTCCAACCGTCAACGCGATTCAGTCTGCCTCCGGCGGCGGTCAAAGCGACGCCTTCGTTACCCGCATAAACGCGGCCGGCTCGGCCTTCTTATTCTCCACCTACCTGGGCGGCAGCGGCGTTGACTACGGCGCGGGCATTGCCCTCGATGGCGCGAATAACGCATACGTGGTCGGCACGACTAATTCGACCAACTTCCCAACGGTCGGCGGCGTTCAATCAGCCAGCGGCGGTAATAACGACGTCTTCGTATCCAAGATCTCCAGTGCTAGCCTCACGCTCGCCAGTTCCACGTACCAGGCCGTGGCCGGCGCTCCAATCCAGGTCACTGTTTCCGCGCTGGATGTGACCGGCGCCGTTATTCCCACTTATCTTGGCACCATTCACTTCACCAGCTCGGATGGCGCCGCCGGCTTGCCCGACGACTACACCTTCGTCGCCGCCGACAATGGCGTACACACGTTTTCCGTCACCCTGAATACTGCGGGCGACCAATCGCTAACCGCGACGGATACGTCCACTAGCTCGATCACCGGCAGCCTGGGAACGCTGACCACGTTCGCAACTGCGACCGTCACCAGTAGCCCCATCAGCATGACGCAGGGGCCTGACGGCAATATGTGGTTCGCAGAGGACGCCGCCAACAAGATTGCCCGCATCACGCCGGGCGGTCTGGTCACGGAGTTCCCAATCCCAACCGCGAACAGCGCTACGAATTCCATAACTCTCGGGCCCGACGGCAACCTCTGGTTCGCCGAATACGTGGGCAACAAGATCGGTCGCATCACGCCGGCAGGCGTCATCACCGAATTCTCACTGCCAACCAATACCGAACCCTCTGAAATCACAGCAGGACCCGACGGCAACGTGTGGTTCACGGGATACAGTGGCTCCGGCGAAGTGGGTCGCATCACGCCTTCTGGCGTCATTACGGAATTCGCCCCGCCTACCACCGGGCAGTTAAGCGGCATTACGACGGGTCCTGACGGCAACTTGTGGTTTACCGAGTATTCGGCAAACAAAATCGGGCGGCTCACGCTCAGCGGCAGCTTCACTGAATTCACCCTGCCCAGCACAAACGTTGAGCCCGCGAACATTGTTACCGGTCCCGATGGCAACATCTGGTTCACCGTGCGCAGTGGTTACATTGGACGGCTCACACCGACCGGCACACTCACAGAATTTTCCACCAACGGCGGCGATCCACTTGGTATCGCGGCCGGTCCCGATGGCAACCTCTGGTTTTTTGAGCGCGCGGGCAATGCCATAGCGCGCATTACCACCACGGGCGTAATCACGCAGTTTTCGACGGCGCCGTTTGGCAGCGGGGTTTACACCGACATCGCTTTTGGACCCGACAACGCCCTCTGGACCGCTGACTATTCCAGCAACAAGGTCGGCCGCTTTGCACTGCCGGTCACGGTGCTGCCCGGTTTGATTGTCACCACGACCACCGACGAGATCGATGGCGGCACCCCCGCCAGCCCGGCTGGCCCCGACGGCCAGCTTTCTCTACGCGAAGCGATTTCTGTCGCCAACGCCGGCGGACCCAGCGCCATCTACCTCCCGGCCGGCACCTATTCGCTCACCCTCGGCGAGCTCGACATCCAATCCAATGTGTCCATCCTCGGCGCCGGCTCGGCCAACACGATCATCCAGGTCGACCCCTCTTCGCACGGCAGAGATTTTAACATTTCGGGTCCGGTAAGCGTCCTGTTCTCCGGCGTGACCATTGCCAACGGCAATACCACTGCGGCAGTGGTCGGTGAAAACAGCTATCCCGCCGATAACGGCGCCGGCGTTCTAGCCGGTGATCCCGGCAGCAGCCTGGCTTTCTACAACTCCGTCGTCACGAACAACAAGGCCGGCATCGCCGGCGGCGGCATTTTCATGGCCGGCAGCGAGCTGACGCTTGTCAGCAGCACTGTCAGCGGCAACTCGGCCTCTTCGGACGGCGGCGGCATTTACGATGCCAGCACCACGGGCATCCTGTCGCTCGTCGCCAGCAACATCACCGGCAATTTAGTTTCGCCGGTCAGCGGCAACAGCTACGGCTACGGCGGCAACTACTACTACAGCAGCAAAAACGTGGGCGGCGGCATCTCCGCCAAGGGTGCGGCGGTGTCCCTCACCAATTCTTATGTCGGCAACAATGGGCTCTCGCCGACTAACAGTTATTACTTCTCGAATGACAATGCCGGCGGCGTTGCCAGTAAGAACGGCTTCGTGACCATAACCGGCGGCAGCGTTAGCAATAACTACCTCAATGCCGGCGGCAACTCTTCCAATGCGGGCAACAACGCCGGCGGCATCGCCGTCCAGGGAGCCGGCGCTTTCCTCCTGAATACCACAGTGAGCGGCAACCAAATATCCATTGCCTCTCAAAGCTACTCCGTAAATGGCAACGCGGGCGCCATCACCGCAAACTACAACCTCTCCATCACTGGCTCGACCATTAGCGGCAACTCCGTAACCGTGGGCGCCAATTCCGCCGGCTATGTGAATAGCGGCGGCATTGTTCAGAATGGCAGTGGAACCTTGACTCTCACCAGCGACGAGATCCAAAATAACTACCTCGGGTTTGGCAGCAGTGCCAATACCTACGCCAATTGCGGCGGCGTGGCAACCAATAACGCCGCCGTGTTGGTGACACATAGCGACGTCTCATCGAACACGCTGGCCATTGGCGACAATGCCGCCTCTGCCTACAACAATGCCGGCGGCATTGCCACCTACGGCGGCGCCCTTACCCTGGCCGACTCCTCAACCATCAACGACAACAACGTTAATCTTGGCAACTCAGACAGCAATGCCTACGGCAACGGTGGCGCGATCGCGACTTCTGGTGGCAGCCAGATCATTTCCGCCAGCGCCATCACCGGCAACATCCTGAACATCGGCACGAGTCCCGGCAGTGCCAATTACAATGCGGGCGGCACGGCGTCGGCTGGCGGCAATATCACGATCACACTTGGCTCGCAAATCGACAATAACCAAATTCAGGCGAGCCCCCTTAGCTACGGCAATGGCGGCGGCATCGCCAGCGACGGCGGCACTGTGGGCGTGAGCAGCAGCACCGTCAGCCAAAACCTGATTGGCGCCACCGATATCGGCAATGACAATGCCGCGGGCGTCGCCGGCTATGGCGGCACCGTGACCCTGGACAGCGCCAGCGTCGACAACAATCAGTTGACTGCCTCGACCATCAGCGGCGACAATGGCGGCGGCATCGCCGCCGGCGGCGGTTATGTGTACGTGAACAGCAGCGACGTCAAGTACAACTATCTAAACGTCGCCAGAAGTGCCGGCAGCAACAATGCCGGCGGCGTCGACAGTGGCGGCGCCACGTTGACTCTGAACAGCTCCAACGTCGATAACAACCAGCTGAACGCCTCGACCATCAGTGGCAACAATGCCGGCGGCATCGATAGCGGCGGCGCTTACGTGCACGTCAACGGCAGCAACGTCAATTACAACTCTCTGACCGCCACGAGCAGCGCCGGCAGCAATAATGGCGGCGGCATCTCCGGCGGCGGCGGCTATGTGTACCTGAACAGCGCCAATGTCAACCACAATCAATTGAACGCCTCCACCATCAGCTCGGATAATGCTGCCGGCGTCGCCAGCGGCGGCGGTTACGTTTCTGTGACCAACAGTAGTGTCAACTATAACTATTTGAACGCCGGCGAAAGCACTAGCTTTGACAATGCTGGCGGCGTCGCCAGCGGCGGCGCTAATGTGGTCCTGGACAGCAGCAGCATCAACGACAACCAGTTCGAGTCCTCCACCATTAACGGCGATAACGCTGCCGGCCTCGCCGGCGGCGGCGGCAACGTTACTCTGCATGGCAGCAGCATCGACGACAATGTGCTGACAGCTTCAACCTTGAGCGGCGACTACAATGCCGCCGGCCTCGCCGGCGGCGGCGGTTCCGTCAAGCTGTACAGCAGCAATGTCGATGACAATCAGCTCAATGCGTCCACCATCAGCCTCAAAAATGCCGGCGGCCTCGCCAGCGGCGGCGGATACGTTTACTTATCCAGCAGCTACGTTTCCGGCAATAGTCTCCAGGGGGCGACCATGAGCGGCGATAACGCCGGTGGCATCGCCAGCTCGGGCGGGAAAGTGGTCCTGGTCGACAGCAACGTGGATAGCAATGCGTTGACTGCCACGAGCGACACTGTCGCTCCATCCATCAGCCATGACGATGCCGGCGGCATCGCCAGCGCCGGCGGCTCCGTAACTTTGACCGGCAGTGATGTCGAAGACAACACGGTAACAGCTTCCACCGGCAACAGCGATCATGTCCCGTACATCGGCTATGACAACGCCGGCGGCATTGCCAGCGGCGGCGGCCTTGTTACGTTGACCGGTAGCACCGTCAGCGGCAACCAGATCTCCGCTTCCAGCCTTGGCCATGATAACGCCGGCGGCATCAACACCGCCTACGGTGCTGTTTCCCTGGCACAAAGTTACGTGGGCGGCAACTCCGTGATCGCCTTAAGCTACGGCGCCAATAATGCCGGCGGCATCGCCACGCACACGGGTAATGCCACGATCACGAATAGCTCGGTCGAATACAACTCGGCACCCGGCCACAGCGGCGACCTCAATGCCGGCGGTACGGTGACCATCACCAGCAGCACGGTCGGCGCAGCTACGGGCGACTCCGGCCTGGTTCTCGAAGGCGGCAGCGTGATTCTGACCATGACCAATTCCTTTGTAGCCTTCGTGGTCGACCTTGTGGTCACGGAATTGAACATGATTGGCGGCACGCTCGCGGCGGCCGTTTCCTCTACTATGACCGTGACCGATGTGTTCACCTGGAATGGCGGCACGCTAACCGGCGGCGGCTCCCTCGTTGCTGAAACGGAAATCGACATCACCGATCACGACATTCTCGATGGCTTTACGATCACCAGCTACGGAACCGCCACGCAGACCGGCGCCGGCAATTTGGATCTCCTGCCCGGCAGCACCTTCAACAACGGCAGCTCGCATAACCACGGTGCTGCCATTTTCGACGTCCAGAACGACAATCCCATCAGCGATATCTTGAGCAGCGCTAGTGCGCCGGGGTTCAATAACTACGGCACGTTCATCAAGTCCGCCAGCACAGGGACGACGGTGATCGTTCCTCCCTTTAGCAACTTCGGCACGGTCGATATCCAGAGCGGCACGGTGACCTTAAAGCAAGCATTCAGCAATCCCAATGGCGCTACGGTAAAGACGGAAGCCGGCACTTCCCTGAATGCACCAGCAGGATTCGTCAACAAGGGTACCCTGACGATCGACCCCAGCAGCACGGTCACCGTTGGCGGCAGCCCCGTTACGGCGGATACGACGCTTACGCAAGGCCTGGTCGCCGACTATCCGGGCAACAACACTACCACGGACATCGCCGGCGGCCATGACGCCACCTGGAATGGCAACACCAATTATGCGTCCGGCCCGCCCGGTTTCGGTCAGGCGTTTGCCCTCGATGGCAACAGCTATCTCACTGCTCCGAATGCTTCGTCACTGGAGCCCTCTCAGCTAACTCTGGCAACCTGGTTCTATCCCACTTCCTATGCGTCAAATTACTGGAACACGATTTTGGCCCATGGGGCAACCGGCACCGGCCCTTTAGGTTCCTATGGGGACTCGTACTATCTCGGACTTTTCAACGGCCAGCCGGACTTCGAGACCTGGACGACAGGGACTGGCAACGATGCTCTGCGCGGTCCGACGCAAGTATCGCTGAATCAGTGGCATTACCTGCAAGTCACGTTCGATGGCGCCAACAAGGCCATCTACCTGGATGGAGTGCTGGTCGCCAGCGACACCGTTTCCGGCGCCCTGGTTTACGAGGACGTTCCCCTGACCATCGGCGAAGATTGGAACAGCAACGCTCCAGCTAATCTGAAATTCAATGGCCAGCTCGCGGGCATTGAGATCTACAACCGCGTGCTGACGCCGGCGGAAATGCAGGCCGGCATGAACGCTCTGCCCTTTGAGAATCAAGGCACCCTCGATCTGGAAGATGGCACGCTGAGCGCCGGCGGCGGCGTCAACAACGACGGCGGCACCATTGCCAACAGCGGCACGATCGTCGGCAATGTCTTGAATGCCGGAACCATCGGCGGTCCCTTGACCGACGGCATCATCAATATCACTGGCGACTTTACCCAATCGCCGGACGGCACGCTCATTGCCAATGTTTACAGCCAAACCGCGCCCGGAATCACCACACCGGGAACCGAATTCGACCAGTTAAACATCAGCGGCATGGCCACCCTGGCGGGCGCACTGGATATTGGTTTGACGAGCGGTTTCACGCCCGATCTTGCGGATACTTTCCCGATTATCACCTACGGCGCGCTCAGCGGCGGGTTCGATTCTTTCAGCGGCCCGACGAATGACAGCAATCAGCCCGTCTTCGCCCCGGTCTACGAAACCCAGAGCTTGACCCTCTATGCTCCGGGACTTGTGGTCACGAACACGGAGGACTCAGGCTCAGGCAGTCTGCGGGCTGTCCTGAGCTATGCCGATGGCCAAACGGATAGTGTGCCCTTACCGATCGCTTTTGCGATCCCTACTAACGATCCCGGCTATAGTAGCGGCGTCTATAGGATCCAGCTCGGTTCCGCCTTGCCGAACATCTCGCAGGCCGTGACCATTGACGGCACCACGGAGTTGGGCTATACCGACAATCCCATCATTCAAATTGACGGCAGCAACATTCCCTCGGGAGAGAGTCTGCCGGCAGCCAATGGTTTGGAGCTTTCCGGAGGAAATTCGACAGTCATCGGCCTGGACATTACCGATTTCAACGCGGCTGGGATCCAGATCGATGGCGTGGGCGGCGACCTGATTGAGCTTAATTACATCGGCGTGGAAACGGACGGCCACACGCCCGCAGGCAACGGCACCGGCGTCCTTGTCTATGCACCGAACAACAAGATAGGCGTGGCTGGAGCCGGCAACCTCATTAGCGGCAACGCGGGCAACGGTGTATGGCTCAACGGCGACAGCGCGACGGGGAATGTGGTCGAGGGTAACTTCGTCGGCACTGACTACACCGGCACCGTGGCCGTCGGCAACCAGAATGACGGCATCGCCATCGAATCATCGAACAACACAATCGGCGGCACCTCCGCCGGCGCGGGTAACGTCTCCTCTGGAAACGTTGGCAGCGGCGTGGACATTGCCTTTGGCACGGGCAACCTCGTCGAAGGGAACTACCTTGGCACCGATTACTCCGGCGCCATGGCCCTTGGCAATCACTTTTCCGGCGTCGAGCTTTACAACGGATCGGGCAATACGATCGGCGGCAGCGCCGGCCTGACCGGCAACGTCATTTCCAGCAACCACTACGCCGGCCTGCTTCTCTACGGCAGCGGCACGACGGACAATTTGCTAGCGGGTAATTTCATCGGCACGGACATCACCGGCAACACGAATAGGGATTCCAGCGGCAATTCGCTGGGCAATCCTATTGGCGTGGATATCATTAACGGCGCCACGGGCAATACCATCGGCAGCACGGCCGGCGCGACGACGCGGAACGTCATCGGCGGCAACTCCAACACAGGCATATTGATCGACACCACCAGCTACGCCAATGTGGTGCAGGGCAACTATGTCGGCACGGATGTTGCGGGCACGGCAGCGGTCCCTAACGGCGTAGGCGTCTGGATCAACGGCGCTTCCAACACGATCGGCGGCACTGCCGCGGGCGCTGGCAATCTAATCAGCGGCAACGTTGGCGGCTTACTCATAAGTACTTCCACCGCCGTCGATAATCAGATCGAGGGCAACTACATCGGCACTGATTATACTGGCGCCGCTCCCCTGCCTGACACGGGTTATGGCGGCGGCGTTGACATCTACGGCGGAGCGACCGGCAACGTCCTCAGCGGCAACGTTGTCAGCGGCAACAGCGGCGGCCAGGGTGTGGAGATTAGCGGATCTGGCACTTCCTATAACCTGCTCACCGGGAACTTCATCGGCACCGATTACACGGGCACGGTAGCCGTTCCCAACGCTGATGGCGGCATTAACGTCTTCAGCGCTGCCTCCATCAACACCATCGGCGGCAGCACTTCGGGCGCCGGCAACACAATCTCCGGCAATCAGGCCGATGGCGTGGATATCAACAGTGGCGCGTACGGCAACCTGGTTCAGGGCAATGACATTGGTGTCGACAGTTCGGGCAGCTATGCCCTGGGCAACAGCGGTTACGGCGTGAACGTGAACGGCGCTTATGCCAACCAGACCGCCGGCAACGTCATCTCAGCCAACGGCCAGAGCGGCGTCTACATCACCGGCAATACGGTGCCTTCTGGGCTGGTCAGTCTCTACAAGGGCGAGGGCAATGCCAATGATTCTGTCGGAAGTAATAACGGCGCGCTCTCCGGCGGGGCCACTTTTGCACCGGGTGAGTATGGCTCTGCATTTAGCTTCAACGGCACGACAGGCTCGGTGGTAATCCCGGATTCACCCAGCCTTGAGGTAAGCACGCAATTCACCTTATCCGCGTGGATCAATCCGAGCGCCCTACAATCCGATCAATCCAATCCCTCTCAGGGAGGCATTATCTCCAAGGTTGGTGGCAGTGCCGGGAATAATGGTTACCAGTTTGGAATTACCGCGAACAATACCGAGATTTTCGTCCAATTCAATGCTCCCGGAGAACCTTGGCCCACAAATCAATTAATTGTAACTCTGGCCAATCCGATCCCAGTGGGACAGTGGACCTTTTTGGCTGCCACCTACGATCATGCGAACCTGAACATCTATATGAATGGCGCGCTGATTGGCTCGAGGTTCATCGGCCCGAAGAGCGTAATTGCCTCGGCCGCAAATCTGCGAATCAGTGGCGACGACAACGGCAATGTGCATTTTGCAGGTCTTATCGACGAAGCTGCTGTGTTTAACCGCGCGCTCCTCCCCGAAGAGATCCAGGCCTTTGCGGCCACGGGCAGCCCAGTCGGCAACCAGGTTTTCGGCAACATCATCGGTACGGACAAGACCGGCACTCTCGCCCAGGATGCCAAGAACGAATCTCTGGGCAACACCGGCGACGGCATCCGGATCGTTGGATCGGCCAACAACCTGATTGGTGGCACCGCAGGCGCCTCGACGCGGAACCTCATTTCCAACAACAGCCAAAATGGCGTCGAAATCTCAGGTAGTGGCTCGACCGGCAACCTGGTCCAGGGCAACTACATCGGCACCGACGTCGCAGGCAGCCACATCCTGGCCAATGAGTATGGCGTCTCGATAGACGGCGGAGCATGGGGCAACACTATTGGATCAGGCAACGTCATTTCAGCAAACAGCTTTTATGACCTGGACATCCACGACGCCGGCACGTCCGGCAACGTGGTTGCGGGCAACCTGATCGGCACCGATTGGACCGGTACGCATAACCTCTCGGCCAATATGACGGGCGACCTGGTGGCTATTTACTATAGCGCTTCCAACGACACGATCGGCGGCGCGAGTGCCGCGGACCGCAATGTGATATCCGGAAATCCACTTTATGTCGGGGTCGCCATCTCCGATGATGCGCAGGACAATACTGTCCAAAACAATTACATCGGTACGGACACCACCGGTACTGTCGCCATCCCGAACCAGATCGGCGTCGACATCTTTAACAACAGCGCGGGAGCGATTTCCAGCTATAGTACGTCTGGCAACGTTATTGCTGATAATCTCATCTCCGGGAATGCTCAACTCGGCCTGAAAATTTCCCAATTAAACACCGTCGGCAACCTGGTGGTCGGCAATCTGATCGGCACCAATTGGACCGGCACGGTCGCCCTGCCCAATGGCGGCAGCGGCGTGGTCATCGACCTCTCCGCCGACAGCAACTCCATCGGCGGCGCCACGGCCGCGGCCGGCAACATTATTGCCGGCAACAAGGGGAATGGCATCTTCATCACCAACTCCGCTGACGGCAACATCATCCAGAACAACGCGATCGGCACAAACGCCGCCGCCACGCTCGATCTGCCCAACGACCTCGCCGGCGTGCTGATCAGTGCCGGGGCGTCCAACAACGTCATCGGCGACGGTCCGGCTGATGTTCCTGCCAACACCGCGCTAGGCAACACCATCGAAAACAACCAGGGCGTGGGCGTGGCCGTGCAGGATTCCGCGAGCACCGGCAACAGCATTCGCGGCAACACCATTTACAACAACGGCAGCATCGGTATTGACCTGGGCAACGACGGCGTCACCCTCAACGGCGCCAATCCAACACCTGGCCCCAACAACTGGCAGCCGTTCCCGGTGCTGACTTTGGTCTCCCCCATGGGCAACAGTGCTCTGGTCGCGGGCACCTTGACGGCTGCGGCTGGTAAAACTTATACCATCGATCTTTATGCCGATGCCCTGCCCGATCCGTCCGGGTTCGGCCAGGGACAAACCTTCCTTGCTTCCTTCACCGTGACGACGGACCCCTCCTCCGGTAAGGCCTCGTTTAACCAGACCTTGACGCTGGCGAGCCCCCTGTCCTCGTCGTCCTTTGTCAGCGCCACGGCGACCGATAGCGCCGGCAACACCTCGGAATTCGCGGCGGCCATCTTGGCCGACGGCGTCGCGGCGCCTATCGTGTCGATCGGCAACGCGCCCAGCGGCCATACGGTGCCAGAAGGCACGAACCTGAATAATCCGCCGTTGACAGCCGTGATCGCCAATCCTGATTTAGGACTGGCGGGGTATACTTATATGTGGTCGGTGAGCGTCAACGGCACCGTCGTCAACAGCCCCGGCAACCCGCTGGCCAACTTCGCCGACAACAGCATGGCCGACTTCTCGTTCACGCCCGGCGTGGCCGGCGCCTATGTGATCTCGCTGGTGGTCACCGATAACAACAACCACAGTAGCGGCGCCGCGGCGCCGCTGACGCTGACGGTCACCGTGGTCAACCCCACGGTCACGCTGACCAATACCGACGGCTCCGTGCCCATCCCCACCAGCTTGAACACCAGCGTCAGCCCGACGCTCCAGCTGGCCGGCGCGCTGGCCAACCTGGCGGCGGGCGAGACGCCGACCTACACCTGGAGCGTCAGCAAGGGCGGCACGGTCACGCCCAGCTCTAGCGGCACGGCGGCCGGCTTCAGCTTTGCCTCGGTCGGCATCTACACCCTCGGCCTGACCGTGACCACGCCCAGCGGCGGCCACGGCTCGGCCACAGCGTTCTTACTGGTCACCAACAACACGCCCGTGGCCACCATCACGCAATCGAATAGCACCAGCACCGCCGGCCTGGCAATCACCCTGGACAGCGCCATCACCGGCCAATCGTTTGTCGGCACGCCGAGCTATCTATGGGCCGTGACCAAGAACGGCACGCCGTTCACCACCGGCAACGATATGGATCCCCATGAAGCCAACTTCGCGTTCACGCCGGACGACCAGGGAACCTATGTGGTCATCTTCCAGGTGTCCGATAGCCAGGGCGACACGGGCGTGGCGGCGCCGCTGGTCATCACCGTGAATCCCGGCAGCCCGGCGCCCACCATCGGCCAGGCGCCGTTGACTTCGACGGCCGGCACGACGATCAACCTGACCGGCGCCGCCAATGATCCCAATGCCAGCGCCATGGACACGCTGAGCTGGAGCGTGGTCAGCAGCAACGGCCAGGTGGTGCAGCCCGGCAGCGGCACGAGCTTTCAGTTCACGCCCGCGGCCGCCGGTCAGTACCAGGTGACGCTGGCGGCCGTGTCGCAGGAGAACGGCGTGGCCATCGCCAACGGCACCACCAGCGTCGATATCGTGGTCACGGCGCCGGCGCTGACTGTGGCGCTGTCGACCAGTCCGGCCAGCCCGCAAGAGGGCGGCAGGTTGTCGGCCAGAGCCGCGCCCGCGAACGCCGTGGCGGGCGTCACGTACACTTTCCAGTGGACTGTGACCGGTCCGGGGACTTCTTACAAGACGACCACCTCGGCCACGGGCGCCGGGGCTTCGTCGACGGTGACCCTGCCGACGGGAGCCGTGCCCCTGGCGCCCGGCACGTATCAGTTCAGCGTCAGCGTCTCCGGCACGGACGCCAGCAGCAGCTCGGCCAGCACCAGCGCCACGGTGGCGCCGGTTCCGCCCATTGCGGTCATCGGCGTCAGCCCTTCGACGGCCGCCCAGTTGGTGGAGGGCGCGACGGTCACGCTGACCGGTTCGGTCAGCAATCAGATTTTTAGCCCGTCGACCTACAGCTACGCCTGGACCGTTACTGGCCCCCTTACTAACCTGAGCGGCTCGGGTTCGACCTATAGCTTCACGCCCGTCGATTATGGCATGTACTCGGTAACACTCACGGCCAAGGACATGGACGGCGTGCAGGGAGCGCCGGCGACGACGACCGTGACCATCGCTCACGTGCCGCCGAGCCCGACGATCGACAACCTGGGGACCACCGCGGCCGTCAATAACGGCGTGGTCACCTTCACGATCGGCCTGACCGCCAACCTGGCCGATCCCGGACACGACGATGCCTTTAGCTACGCCTGGGCGGCCTACGTCAATCCGACCTACGTCAATGTCGTACCTCAGGGCGCGCCGTTATTCCAACAAAGTCCCTCTTATAATAACGTGAATAGTGCTAACTTCAGCTTCCAGACCACGGCGGCCGGCCAGTACGTGGTCACGCTCCTGCTCACCGACCCGGACAACGGCAAGATTTACCCGGCTCAGACGGCAATCATGCTGGGCCAGGGTCACGTCACGCTCAGCAACGCCGACCTGTCTCCCGATCCCGATGTGCTGGCCTTCGCCACGGGCGGCACCACCATCGACGCCAGCCAGGTCACGGGCGGCACGACGGTGCTGGTGGCCCTGTCGGGCAACAACACGTTGATCGCCGGCAACGGCGGCGCCATCCTCGAAGGCGACTCGGGCAACAACCTGTTGATCGGCGGCGCCGGCTCGAACACGTTTTTGACCAGCGGCGCCGACATGGCCATGGGCGGCTCGGGCGCCAACATGTTCAATGTCGGGTCGGGCAGCAACGGCACCATCACCGCCGGGCCGGGGTCCAACAATACGCTCAACTTTGCCGCCTCGGGGCTGAGCGTGGGTCTGAACATGAGCGGGCCGCAGGCCGGCGCCGGCGGCATCACCTTGAGCGGCAATTTCCAAACCTTGATGGCCAGCGGCAACAATGACTCGCTCGCAACCAACGGCGCCAGCGGCGCGGAACTGTTTGGCACGGGCAACAACGACACGCTCACCAACACCGGCAGCGGCGGGACGAGCATCACGCTGTTTGGCTCCGGCAGCAACGACATGTTCAACAGTAGCGGCGGCACCAGCATCTCCCTGTTTGGCTCCGGCAGCAACGACATGTTCACCAGCAGCGGCGGGACGAGCATCACGCTGTTCGGCACCGGCAGCAACGACACCTACACCAGCAGCGGCGGCACCAGCATCTCCCTGTTCGGCTCCGGCAGCAACGACACCTACACCAACAGCGGCGGCACCAGCATCTCCCTGTTCGGCACCGGCAGCAACGACAACTACACCAGCAGCGGCGGCACCAGCATCTCCCTGTTCGGC
>Ga0206984_1001_pt1 | contig 25707 bp, 27 predicted proteins | sample Alteio_BWMinCont_16_FD_153491 | JGI IMG/M metagenome (GOLD analysis project Ga0206984, IMG submission 153491) | Enriched cells from forest soil in Barre Woods Harvard Forest LTER site, Petersham, Massachusetts, United States -... | ecosystem: Environmental > Terrestrial > Soil > Temperate forest >... | reverse complement strand
CGACGGCGCCAAGTTTGCCTGGATTTATCGCCCATTGGGACCGCACGCCCGTTGGTCCCGATGGCGCGTGCTGTGGCACCGCTGTCTACCGCAGGGAGCCGGTCTATGTGACCGACATTCGCAGCGATCCGCTCTGGGACGGCTATCGTCACTTGGTTGAGCCATATGGCGTCCGCGCTGTCTGGGCGCGACCTCTCTTTTCGAGTGAAGGCAAAGCTCTCGGCACTTTCGCTATTCTTTACCGTGACGTGGGTAGTCCCAGCGCCACCGACCTGCAGTTGATAGAGAATGCCAGCCACATTGCAGGAATCGCAATTGAGCGCCACATAAATGAACAAGAATTGCGGCGCAGCAAAGCATTTCTCGCAGAGGCCCAACGCCTCAGCTTGACCGGCAGCTTTTCGTGGCGGGTGGAAACGGACGAAATCACGTGGTCAGAGGAGCTCTATCGCATTTTTGAGTTTGACCGGGATGTGCCTGTGACGCTTGAGCTGATCGGTAGTCGAGTCCATCCGGAAGATATCCCACTGTTGAATGACATGATCGATCGGGCGCGAGGCACCGGCAGCGACTTTGAATACGAACACCGGCTGCAGATGTCCAATAACTCGGTCAAGTATCTTCACCTGGTCGGTCACGGAAGGCGAGACGGGGATGGTCGATTGGTGTATATCGGTGCGGCCCAGGATGTGACAGAGCGCCGGCAGTCGGAAGAGACACTCGGAAAGGTCCGTTCGGAACTCGCGCACGTGGCCAGAGTCACGAGTCTCGGAGCGTTGACCGCGTCGATCGCGCATGAAGTCAACCAGCCGCTGTCGGGTATTATCACCAACGCCTGCACCTGTCTGCGGATGCTGGCCGCTGATCCTCCAAACGTCGACGGTGCGCGCGAAACAGCGCGGCGCACCATTCGCGATGGCAACCGTGCGTCTGATGTGATCACGAGATTGCGCGCACTCTTTAGCAAGAAGGAGACCACGATCGAATCGCTTGACCTGAATGAAGCCACACGAGAGGTGATTGCGCTGTCGTCGAGTGAACTTCAGAGAAACCGAGTGATTCTGCGGACTGAACTTGCCGACGACCTCCCGCTTGTCACGGGCGATCGAGTACAGCTTCAGCAAGTCGTCCTGAACCTGCTCCGGAACGCTTCAGATGCGATGAGCGCCGTCGATAATCGTCCGAGACACATTGTGATCACAACCGAACGGGAGGAAGGGGACCGTGTGCGGCTGACCGTGCAAGATGTGGGAGTGGGTTTGGACCCCCAAGCTATGGACAGACTTTTCGAAGCATTCTACACAACTAAGAGTGAAGGTATGGGGATGGGACTATCCGTAAGTCGCTCCATTATCGAGAGACATCACGGCCGTCTATGGGCAGTCCCGAATGATGGTCCCGGAGCAACGGTTTCATTTTCTATTCCTCGCGGTCCAGAGGGTGTGACAGGAGTCCGCAGTCTTGGCACCAATCGAACGCCTGCCGCGGAAGACTCAGAGCGTGCTATGGAGGATCCGTGCTGACCGGACGATCAATAGTATCTGTGGTCGATGACGACGAGTCTGTGCGTGAGTCGCTACCCGATTTACTGTGGGAGCTGGGCTTCGCGGCACACGCGTTCTCGTCGGCGGAAGAATTCCTCGCATCCGATTACGTCGACCAAACCAGATGTCTAGTCCTCGACATCGCCATGCCGGGCATGACAGGACCTGATCTCCAACGAGAATTGAAACTTCGCCGGAAAGAGATTCCGATCGTCTTCATTACCGCTCACAGAGATGAGACCGTGCGCCCGCGAGTCCTCGAACAAGGCGCCGTGGAGTGTCTGTTCAAGCCTTTCAGCGAGCGGGCCCTGGTTGAGGCGCTCAACGCCGCGCTTCGGGTGAGTTAAAAGGTGTATATGAGTGCATCGAGCGCACACGGCCAATCGAAATCATCACCTAAAGCGAACGCCACACAAATCGTCTTTGTTGTTGACGACGACATCTCGGTGCGCGAATCGCTGGAGTTGTTGATCCGCTCCGAGGGATGGCAGCCCGAGACATTCGAGTCAGCACAGGAATTCCTTGCACACCCACGAGCGCTCGTTCCGAGCTGCCTCGTGCTCGACGTTTCTCTGCCGGGACTTAACGGTCTGGAGCTACAGAAGCGCGTCGCTGTCGAACGGACCGACATGCCAATCATATTCATCACTGGTTATGGTGATGTGCCTATGACAGTGCAGGCCATGAAGGCGGGCGCCGTGGAATTTTTGACCAAGCCATTCGGCGACAACGTGTTGCTGGGCGCCATCCGACATGCCCTTGACCGCAGCCACTTTGCGTTGGGTCGCGAGGCAGAGATGCAGGTGCTTCGTGATTGCTACGCGTCACTCACGCCTCGCGAACGGGAAGTCATGGCGTTGGTGGCATCCGGTCTGTTAAATAAACAAGTCGGTGGCGAGCTCGGCATTAGCGAGATAACAGTGAAGGCACACCGAGGCCAGGCGATGCAGAAAATGAAGGCCGACTCTCTGGCAGACTTGGTGAAAATGGCCGCGAGACTCGGCCTCGCATCTGCGCCGAGAAGCTGATACTTCACCACCCTTGATGGTGATACCTGCCGGCATGAAGGAACTAGAGGCCCAGATCGCTCAATCCTGGGTGGTCTTCGGGACGTCGCCCGAGCAGCCAGTGGTATTTGCAATCTGATTCCAAAATGGGAAGGTCGTTGATTGACGCAAACCGCAGTTTCATGAGCCCGTCGCCATTGAACTCCCAGTTCTCATTTCCATAGGAGCGATACCAGTGACCGGAGTCGTCGTGCCACTCGTAAGCGAAGCGTACGGCGATCCGGTTCTCGCCGAACGCCCAGAGTTCTTTGATGAGCCTGTAGTCCAACTCCTTGGCCCACTTGCAAGTGAGGAATGCAACGATTTCGTTTCGTCCGTTGATAAACTCCGATCGGTTCCTCCATCTTGAATCGATCGTGTATGCCAGAGCTACTTTTGCAGGATCGCGAGTATTCCAAGTATCTTCAGCGAGGCGCACCTTTTGAATCGCACTCTCGCGGGTGAACGGAGGCAAAGGGGGGCGGGGTGTCATCGTTGCAGTTGCCATGATTTCTTCTCCTTGGACTGCTTCTTTCGGCATATCCATAAACTCAGGCACTCGCGCGGCGATCTCGTAGGCGGCCGTGTCGAGGGAGAAATGGCCGCCATCGACAATGTGAACCCGCGCTGAGCGCACTAATATCAGAATATTGTGGCTCCGCTTCCATCTGTTCACCCGACTATTTTTTGTGCGTTTGTAAGGCAGACGTCGTCCCCACACTTTCCGGTTCGCCCCAATGGGATTCCCCGCGCGTCAGCAAGAGATAAATGACCGCCAGCAGCATGACCATGAGAGCATCGACAAAGAACCAGCCATACCCCAACACGAAAATGTGACTGAGAATTACGGCAGTCATCCACACAACAATCAATCCGGCTCCCAATCTTGCTGTCTTCGGGATCAGGAGCAGAACCGCCACCAAAGTCTCGAACACACCTGACCCTAGCCGGAATACCGGCTGAGAAATCAGCCCGTGGACCGCTTGCGACATTTGCGTGAATAGGGTCACCGAATCTGGCACTCCTGCAAACTTGAGAAAGATGGCGGCGTACAGAAGGTTCACCGACACCAATAGGCGAATTGCCAGTAGTGCGAGTCTTTTGCCCATAAAATCTTGCCCCCTTGACCACCGCGAACCGGTCGATGCTTCGCGAATGGTAGAACTCATTTCTGCGTCTCCATGAACTGACCTATGAGCGCCGCAATTTCGTCAGCTTTGGTATCAAGAGCGAAGTGTCCTGCGTCGAGAACGTGAACCTCAGCGTTCGGTACATCCCGGCGATAGGCTTCCGGCTCCGAAAGGTCGAATGAGGGGTCATACTTCCCCCAAATCACCAGCAGCCGCGGTTGCCTTTCGCGCATCCATGCTTGCCACTTGGGGTAGGAGTCGACATTAGTGCGGTAGTCGTAGAAGAGGTCGCTTTGAATATCGGCCTGATCAGGTTGGCTGAGAAACGCAAATTCGTCCGCCCACAGATCCGGATCGTAGCGCTGCACATTGGGATCGATCCCTATATGGCGCGTCCGCGTAGTCGCGAGTGACAGGAGGTTTGCGCGAAGCGCACTCTCGTTAACGGCGCGATCGGCCCAAAAGGCCCGGCGTGTTTTCCAAATCGCTCCCAGACCTTCGTTGTGCGCAACGGCGTTCTGAACAATGAGCGCCTCGATTCGGTCCCGATGGGCCAGGGCCATGCGAAAACCCACGGGGCCGCCGTAATCCTGCATGTAAAGTGTGTAAGGCGAGAGCCCCAGCGCTTCGGTGAAGTGATTCACGATTTCGGCGAAGTGATCGAACGTATACGCGAATTTCTTCGGGTCCGGCCAGTCACTGTGTCCGAAGCCGGGGTAATCGGGCGCGATAAGGTGATAGCGATCGGAAAGCCGGGCGAAGAGAGGATCGAACATCCGCGAGGAAGACGGGAGTCCGTGCAGCAGGAGAAACGTCGGCGCGTTTTTCGGGCCGGCCTCTCTGTAAAAGATGGAGAGGCCGTCTATTTGTACGGTGCGATAAAAAGTCGGGTGCTGCACAGGACGTTCCATTCCTTGGGCCTGGGTCGGGAATTGAAATAACGCTGACAGCGCTGTAAACACCAACGCCATGCGAAACACCTGCAAGCATCGCGTCCAACGGGCCATTCTCCGAGCTACCCTTTCGAATGTTTGCGCCGCCGCCGTGCGCTCCACTCAGCGACCGGCCCGGCGATTTCGGAAACTTCCTCAACCAATGAGCTCAAGAAAGCCGATACATCGGTGCAATTCGAAAGATTGGCGCTCTGCCCGGCCCACATAGGCACGAGATCAGCCCGGCCAGCGGCCTCTGCCGCGATCGAGAGGTTCCTGATCAGTCCTCGTTGCAGTGGATACGGCAGAATCTCGCTGCCCTTTGCGTTCAAATCTTCCATCAACCGATTGCGGATTCCACGCGCCAGTCTTCCCGTGAAGCCCTTCGTCAGTGCGGTGTGCCCTGCCTTTTTTTCCAGCAAGGTCTTGCGATGAAGGCGGCTGGCGCCGGATTCATCGCACGTCAGGAATGCTGTTCCCAATTGCACCGCCTCTGCGCCAAGAGCCATCGCCGCGATTACGCCCCGTGCATCTCCAATCCCGCCCGCTGCGATCACCGGCACATGAACGATGTCCACGACCTGAGGGACGAGTGAAAGTGTCCCCATGAGTGAATCATCCGCGGGCCGCAGGAACGAACCGCGATGTCCGCCGGCTTCGAAGCCGGATGCGGCGATAGCTTCGACTCCGGCATCCCGCAGTGCTGCCGCCTCATCGGGAGTTGTGGCGGCGCCAATCGTGAAGATCTTTTTCGCCCTGCACTCCTCCAAAATATCTCTGGGTGGAATTCCGAAGATGAAGCTGAACACCGGAACCTTTGCGTCCAGCAAGACGCGCGCCTGATCTTCAAACCGGATTGGCGAGTACGTTTTGTATATTGGACGAGGCGCTCCTAAGTCGGCGAGATGGCCGGCGAGTGGCGCGAGGCTCCTGTTGAATGCGCTTTCATCCGATGTTCGCGCGCCTTCATCCTCCATTGACACCCACAAGTTCATCGCGAACGGTTTCGATGTGAGCGAGCGAATTTCTGCAATCACGTCTTTGATCTCTTCCGGCACCAAGTTGAGTGCGCCAAACGATCCGAGTCCCCCGAAGTTGGAGACTGCTGCTGTCAATCTTTGCGAGGGAAAACCACCGAACGGACCCTGAATGATCGGATAGTTAATCCCGAGTTTCTCCGTCAGGCGGTTCCGATTCCACGAGCTAGCCGTCAAGCAGACACCTCCAAGATCACTTCCAGCTCGATTGCGACGCCGAGCAGAAGGTTTTCGCCGCCATAAACCATATTGCAACAGCTCTCTCGGTTAACTTCACATCGTCAGAACGACGCGGAACTGTGCCTTGCCGCTTAGCATACGTTCATAACCCTCTGCTGCTTTTTCGAGCGGATAGGTCTCAATCATCGGGCGCACGCCGGTCAACTCGGCAAAACGCAAAGTGTCATCCTCATCAGCAGTCGTACCCGAAGCCCAGCCCTGAATGGATCGGCTGCCAATTATGAGCTGTACCGGTGTTACCTCGATGGGATCGAAAGCCGCGCCGATCACGATGAGCTTCCCATTCGGACCCAGGCCGTTGAACAGCTCGGACATTGCTTTTGAATTTGGTGCCGTAGCCACCAGCACTCGTGCGCCGCCCAGTTTTTGCAACACTGCCGCCGCATCCGTCGATTTGCTGTCGATATAGACGCTCGCTCCGAGCTTCTTTGCGAGCGGCTCATTCTCAGGCCCGCGTCCGATCGCCGCGACGCGATAACCGAACTTTTGCGCAAACTGAATGCCCAAGTGACCAAGGCCGCCGATACCCTGGACGGCGACGAGGTCGCCGGGGAATGCGCCGCTGTGGCGCAGCGAGTTGAACATAGTGATGCCGGCGCAAAGCAGCGGCGCCGCTTCGGTATCACTTAGACTTTCCGGTATGGCCACCAAAGCCTCCACCGGAGCCACCATGTATTGCTGGTATCCCCCGTCGTAGCTGATCCCCGGGACTCTCACGTTTTGGCAGTTTCGAAAATCTCCTCGCTGACACGCCCGGCACGTCCCATCGTGCCCACCGTGCCAGCCCACGCCTACGCGCTGTCCCTTCTTCCAGTCGGTTACACGGTCACCCACTTCGTCGACGAGACCGACGACTTCGTGCCCCGGGACGCGGGGATATTGAATTCCAGGCCAACTGCCATCTTTCGTGAATGCGTCACTGTGACAGATGCCGCAGGCTTGGACCTTTATGCGCACCTCTGCCGGGCCCGGTTTCGGAATCTCGCGCTCGGTGATCTCGAAGTCTCCTCCTGGCTTAGGAATCTGCGCCGCTTTCATTGTTGCTACCGCTGGTCTTGTGGTTGCCATGGTGCCTCCTTTAGAATCCACCGGAATCTCTGAGTTCAGTAGCCTCGCTGAGAGCAATTCAGTGCTGTTGTCCTGCATTGTTGACTGCATTGATGATCACAGCCGCCACCTTGTTTGGCATCGACAGCATGGGGACGTGGCCGGTGGTCAGGGTCGTGGTTCTTGCGTGAATGTGTTTTGCTATCGCCTGCTCATACTCCGGCGGCAGCATCCGATCGTTCACCGCGATATACCACGAAGGCTTCGTCTTCCACGCCGGGTCCGCCACCTTGTCGGCGAGAGCCGCTGAATTCCACGGACCCTGGGTTGCGTAAACTATGGCTCTTTGAGCCGCAGGAATATCCGGAACAAAATCCTCGTCAACTCCTTTACGGCTAAGCGAAAGAAAACCCGCAGTATCCGGCTTTGCTTCGGCGAGACCGGGGCTGGGCGGGTAAGGCTTCACTACATCGGTTGATGACTGACCGTCGTCAGGCACAAGGGCTGCAATGTAAACAAGCGCGGCAACTTTAGGGTCGTTTCCAGCCTCGCTGATTACCATGCCCGCCCAGGAATGACCGACAAGAATTACCGGACCATTTTGACTGGCGATTGCGCGCCTTGTTGCCGCCACGTCATCTGCCAGCGAGGTTAACGGATTTTGTACCGCCGTTACGTGCAGACCTTTCGCTTCGAGCAGAGGAATAACTCTGGAGTAGCTCGACCCGTCGGCAAAAGCGCCATGGACCAAGACCACATTCTTAACAGCCGGCTCCGGGCTCGCTCCAGCGGATCGGCCTGCACGAACGGTCGCGAGAAAAACCAGCATTGAAAACGCAACCAGGATGAGCGATCTTCTGATTATTACTCTGCGTTCGTTATTGGTCGTGGTGACGGTGCGCATATTTGTCCTCGCATTCACAAGTTTTTTTTGCTCGTCCTTTGCCGGTCATTCCACCAATGCATCGAGTTCGTAATGGCGTGATTACATCAGACGTCTAACAGCGGAACAATTGGACGATGGTATTGCCGATACCTTGGTATCGGTCGGCGGGGCGCCAATATTCGACATTGGGGATTTAACGTGCAGTCGGTTTACGAGGCATGCGGCTGCTCGAATGGTGACAAGGCGCCAATCGTGAGTTGTGGATCCAGACAGGTCATTGATGGACTCAAATTGGTCCAGCCAGTCGATTGCCGATAATCTCGCCTGTTCGGCGCCGTATAGCTCCGTGACCGCGCTTATGAATGCCCCTAACTCGCGCTCAGTCTTTCTTACCAGCTCGCTGTAAGCTGGGCTCTGAAAAGGTTCTTGCTTATTCACTGAACTTCCCGGTGACCTTTCTGAATCGAATCAGCCGAAAGAAGGAAATCTCTTTACGCCCAACTTCAATTTGTAGTGCCCTTTACCGGTAGCCCGCACGGTATTGCTAATGGTGCGGCGGCCCGAGGTACGGGAACTCATCGAGGAGATCCTTGTGCGGCCCGACCCTATCTCCTGTCACCTTCCCGTTCGTCAGCATCGAGAAGAAAACATCGACAACATCGTCGGTGAGTGCTCGACCATTTTGCGGAAAGGTCACTGGGCGGCGCGTGTCGTAGGAAAGAAGGTCTGGCAGCAACGTTCTGGCTTTCCCGACCGCATCCTCTCTTGAATAGCCGCCGGTGTGTTCCAGTTGGTGGGCGAAGACGCCGATGAACCGATCATCATCGGCTGGCTGCCCGTTCAGGTACGCTTCTCTCTGCTCTCCAGGCAGGAAAACTGCTTGCAACGGTCTCCCGCCGCGATCGGCCTGGATCCAGCCTTCTTCAGTCTTGTCCACTGTGCGAGCCCAAAGTCCTACCCTGTCGGCGCTCAAAGCCGAATTGGGCAGTTCAAGCACAATGCTGCAGACATCCTGATCCGCGAAAAAATCATCGCCGGTGAACTGCATTTGGTTGAACAAGCCATGTGCGTCAAAAAAGAAGGGATCGCTTCGCCAGCCAAAAAAGCAGCGATAATCTCCGGCCTGCGTGATTAAGGCTTTCGGCCCACTTGAGACCTGTGCTCCCTCAACGATGACGTCGCCGTTGTCACACTCCGCAGTGGCTCGCGCACCTTGAACCCGGCGAAGTGTCGCCGTCTGCGTGCCGTCCGGAGACGCGACGAACTGTACGCTGAAACACACGTCGGCAATGGAATCGCCGTTCGTGTCAACTTTGATCTCGTACAACGCCCCGGGGGCGAACGGCTCACGGGTCGTAGGTGCCACCGGGTTCACTGCCATCGACGGATGCACGTTAAAGATGATGATCGACTTGCTTGGATCGCCCGGTCTGCTGAAAGCATAGAGGTCGGTCATGTCCAACCGTGCGTCGCCGCGGGGAAATCCGAAGTCCGGACCAGAAGCATGATGTGACATTGTGTATCCTCGATAGTTCAGATGCTCAGCGTCCCACGAAATCTCCCAAGCGATTTTCTGCATTGCCAGGTTTGCAAAAGCCTCGCTCTAGCAGCGTTTTGATTCTCTGCTGCGTAGCCGGTCGTGCCATCGAAGCAACGCAAGCGTTCCACCCGGATTCGATTTCGATATCAAGCGGCAAGCTGGCAACGTTGACTAGGCGCTTGGTATCCGCGATTGTCTGTTTGTCAAAGGTGGCGATTCGGGTGGCAAGCGCATCCACAAATCCATCAAGATCAGCATCCGGCAACGACCGATTCACATAGCCGTAGCGCTCTGCCAACTCGCCTGGGACGTCGTTTGCCCCTAAAATTACTTCCAGGGCGCGTCCTCTTCCCATGAGGCGCGACAGTCTCGCCATGGGGCCACCGCCAGGCACCAGACCGGCGCCAACTTCAAACTGCGACAAGATGGCTTTGTCGCGACTGGCAAAACGCATGTCGCAGGCAAGCGCAAGCTCACTTCCCATACCAGTCGCTCGCCCGCGAATCGACGCTATCGATACGACAGGTGAACGACTCAGCCGCACCAGCATCTCGGGCCATGGATGCAAGCCGGTGGGTCCTGGCGGGAGATGCGCCAACTCGTCGAGTTTTGCAAGGAAATCCAAATGAATGAGAAAGAAACCTTCAACAGCACTGTCAAAAACCACCACCTTAACCTGCTCGTCAGTTTCGATTGCCGTGATGACCTCGTTCACTTGCGGAAGCATCTCCGGACCGAAGATGTTGAGCGGCGGGTGGTCAAACGTGACTCGCCAATACTCGGGCGAGCGCCGGGCCAGACGTATCTCAGTAGTCTTACTTGCTGCGTAATTCTGATCTTTCATGGCTGTTGTCTCCTCATCATCTGGTTTCACGTTTGATTCTGCGTTGCGGTCGTTTTACGGGGCACTTGCGTCGCCCCACTACGTAACGCTAGCTAACTCACCCGGCGATGCAGGAAGTCGACGACAAGTTTTGTGGTCGCGGCCGGCTGTTCTTCCGTGATCCAGTGCCCGCAATCCGGGATGATCACATCTTCGACGTTATCGGCGACACACCGCATCACCGCGCCCATCATAGGGCCGAATGTAGCTTCGCCCCCCAAGGCCAAGACCGGCATCTGAAGCTTGCCCTGCGCAAGGAACGTCCTGTTGTCAGTAGCATCCTGGCTGAACGCCCGGAACTGGGCAAAGCCCGCTCGCATTGCGCCGGGTTGCGCATAGAGCGCCGCATAATGCTTGCGCTTCGCTTCATCAAACCGCTTCCGGTCCCGGGAAAGTTCGTTCCAGAAGCGGTCGAGATAGATGCGCTCGCGGCCGGCGACCAGGCGCTCCATGTCCCGACCACCGAAGCCAAAGTGCCACATGGCCGGATCCTGTGTGATCTGATCCCAGGGTCCGACGCCGGGCAGCGGCGCGTCGATCGCCACCCATCGGCTCACGCGCTCGGGGTGGGTGGCGGCAACTGCGAAGCCGACCATGATGCCGATGTCGTGCGTCACAAGTTCGGCGGTACGCACACCCAGGGCGTCCAGGACGCCCACCACGTCCGCCGCCTGATTCTTCTTGTCATAGCCGCCATCAGGCTTCGACGAGAGGCCCAACCCACGCAGGTCGAGCGCGACAATCATGTGGTCTTCGATGAGTGCGCTCGCCAGATGACCCCACATGTCACCCGTTGTGCCGAAGCCGTGCAGCATGACGACCGCTGGACCATGACCGCCGACCCGCACATGGATGGATGTACTGTTGGTTTCGATCGTCCGCGTCTGCATCACAGCCGGGAAGGGATAAACCCCATCTACGTGGGCATGCTCGCTCATCGCTGCGTAATTCTGATCTTTCAAGTTTGCTCTCTCCTCATCATTAGGTTTCATTGACGATCTCATTCAACTGAGGAATGCTATCGGGACCGAAAATGTTGAGCGGCGGATGGTTCAGCGCCACTCGCCAGCACTGAGGCAAACCCCGGAAAAGTTCGATCCGCTTCGTGCTAGTTGCCGTGCCAGTCGCATTTTTCATGTGTCCTCCGCCGATTATTGAGCTAGTTGATTCAAACAGACACGCCAAAGCGAAACAATTGGACGAAAGTATTGGCAATACTTTGGTATTAGAGGATCGAAGAGCAGCTGGGCACGGTTATTACTTCGGCGTCCAGGCAGGATGCCCTGTAAACAGGCCGTTAACGAACAGGATTTGAATTGCGATCAACCCACCAAAAGCGACGCTCAGTAATCCGGAAACCAGCGCCATTCTGTGTGACCATTTCCCATTGGCGATTCCGCATACGCGGAGGGCTGAGGCCATGCTCACAGTAATTAGTACCATCCCGGCCACGGTGCCGATCCCAAACAACACCAAATATGTCAGCGCCCACCGAGGATTGTGGATCGTTGCGAGTACCAGAAGGGCTACGGCCGCTGAGCTCGCCATTCCGTGCACCAATCCCACGACCAGGGATCGCAAGTATATGTAGATGCCCGGACCCCCTATCGCACGGTCGGGCCAAGATAACGTCGAATAACTGTCAGGTCCGGACGGCACATGAGGATGGAGTGGACCGCCGCAGGAGTGCGTATGTGCGACCACCATTGGAATTGGGTCGCCAGCAGAAATCCTTTCTCGCGGTTTGGAGTTCATAAAACTGCGAACATTGATGAAGCCGAGAAGCACGAGCATCAGGCTGACCGAAAGTTCCATGCTGAGCCCCACTCGAACAGGGATCGCCAGACCGAAAACAATGATGGCGATTCCCACGGTAACGATCGTGACGGTGTGCCCCGCGCCCCAACAAATCCCAACCAGCGCAGCGCGACAGATGTTCTGCTGACGCGTGGTGATGGTCGCAATCGCGACGACGTGATCAGGATCTGTAGCATGACGGATCCCGAGGAGAAACCCGAACGCAAGGATGGAGGCAATGCTGAGCACGATCGTGTCAGTCGCGTTTGACGACGGTGTCGCTAAAATGTTGCAGCGCCTGCCGCCGCGACGGAGTGATCTTGATCGCCGCTGCCGCCACTGACGCCAATCGCGCCGACCACCTTGCCCTCCCGTTTGAGCGGAACTCCGCCGGCGAAGATCATGACTTTGCCGTCATTCGAGGCATGAACACCGAAGAACTGGCCCCCTGACTGCGCGTACTTGGCCAATTCCTTCGTCTCTATCTCGAATGCGCTGGAGGTGTAAGCCTTCTTCATCGAGATATCAATGCTGCCGATCCAAGCGTCGTCCATCCGAATGTGGGCGACAATGTTTCCGCCTCCATCAGCCACAGCGATGTTCATGGGCTGCCCAATTTCCTGCGCTTTCTTCTCTGCCGCGCTGATCACGCGGCGTGCATCTTCCAGCTTCAATGCGGACATGCGTCCTCCTTAGGATCCAGAGCCGTTTCTGTGCTGTGGCCCCACGTACAGCAATTCAGTGAGCAGATCATGGTGGTAGCCGCAATGCGCACATTGAACCAGCAGCGCCCTCGGGGAACAATTGGACGTTGGTATTGGCGATACCTTGGTATCGTTTCGGGCGGTTGGCGACTGTCATGTTCCTACCGATACAAATGAACGTAATTGAATGTTTACTGTGGGCTGCGGTGGCTGGATTTGAACTTACGATATCGAGCGGGGCAGTGTTCCTGCTCACGCGGCAGGCGCTCTATCAAAAGTGCGACTCTGATTGCAAAGCGCGAGATCATTTCCAAATGGTACCACTGGCCGATTATGTTCGCGACGCGATCTCCATCTCGCGCTCTACTTCAAGACTTTTCAGATCGCGATTGACGGTAGCGACAGCCAACGTGCGCCGGCTTCGCCGGAACGTGACGGCGCATTTCTTCGATTTCAGATTGCCGTCTATTTTCACTGCCGACCACTTCTTTGCGTGGCCCACATAACGGATTTCCACGCCGAACTGTGCCGTCCAGAAGAATGGGGCCAAATCGTAGCGCTCGCGCAGTCCCAATATATTTTTGGCGGCCACTTGACCTTGTCGCTCGGCAACGACCCAGTGCTCAATGCGAAGGCGCTCGCCCGAGTACGCATCCCGCCAATTGGCGATATCACCTGCTGCAAAAATCCCAGGTTCGCTGGATTCGAGGTATTCGTTTACGAGCACTCCGTTATCGACCTTCAGGCCGGCGTCTTCAGCGAGTTTTGTGGAAGGCTTTACCCCCACGCCAAGGACGAGAAAATCGACGTCGAGTGTTTTGCCGCTTTTCAAAACAGCCTTGCGGCCTTTCACCTGCGCGATTGTTTCGCCAAGATGAAACGCGACACCATGGGATTCATGCAGGTCGCGTACGAATTTGCCAATCTGCGGGCCCAGCACGCGTTCAAGCGGTTCGTGATCCGGCGCCACAACATGAACATTCACTTTGCGCGTGCGGAGCGATGCGGCGACTTCGAGCTCGATAAAGCTCGCGCCGAGAATAATCACGCGCTTGCCGGCTCGCGCCTTTTGAATGATAGCTTTGCTGTCGGCGTACGAACGCAGGTACATCACCTGCGATTTCGTGGCGCCGGTCAGTGCTAACTTGATGGGTTCGGCCCCGGTGGCCAATAGAAGAGCGCCGTATTCCAGCATCTTTCCTTTTTCAAGTGTGATGGTTCTTTTCTTGCCGTCGATCGAAGCTACCCGCATATTTAGCATCAACTCAATCTTGTGCTGCTTATAGAAATTGCGCGGGCGGAGGGGCATCCATTCGTCGGGGGCGTCGCCGCTAAGGTAGTCTTTCGAAAGATTCGGCCGATCATACGGCGCGGTTTTATCAGCGCTGACCATCGTGATGTGCCCGGAATAGCCTTTGCGCCGGAGCATCTCGGCCGCCGAAAAACCAGATGCGCCACCGCCGATAATAACGACAGAAGATGGATGATTCGTTGCTGCGTTGTCTGATTGCTTCTGCTCGCGGTCGCTCGCATTTGTTTTGTCGAAATCGATTTTGTCACGCACGAAGACTTTGTCATCGATCCGTTCCACGCGCCAGCAAGGAATGGGATCGAACGCAGGCGCGCGCAACGCTTCCCCGGTACGTAAGTCGAAGCATGCATGATGCAAGGGGCAGCGTACTTCATCGCCGACTAGTAGACCCTGCGTGAGATCGCCGTGGTAGTGCGTGCATTCGCTGCCGACGGCAAAGAAATCTTCGCCGCGGCATACCAGAAGTACCTTGTCTTTTCCGACTTGCCCGCCGAGCATTTCGCCATCGCGTAGCGATTTAATCGGCACGCCCTTCGTGAAATCTTTCAGCGCGCGTTTTGGCACAGTCCCTCCTGACGGAAACTATTCTGCACTTGTAATCGCCGTCCGTACGTCATTTCCCGAACCACTTTGCCTGGACTCCGATAGAAAGAGAAGTGGCGCGTTCGGAGACACTCGAATTCCCGACTCTCTGCTTAGAAGGTGCGCCGTACAAAAATCTAAGTGCCGCTTCTGGTGTCGCTCACAAGGGAGCGCGTCATTTATCTCGCTCTTGAAGTGGACTGAAGTTGGACTGAAAACTGCTGACTTGCGCGGACTGAGTGCTGTTAGCTCCGCCCGAATCAGTTTGCTCCCCGAGTCGCACCAGAGGAGTGCCTCTTGCGAGAACAGCATTAAGGCGCCGAGGCTAGTTTCCCGCAGCCCCTGCGGCAAGGTGGTCTCTCCATTCCTGGAGAATCTTATGCACCATCGAAACTGCGATTGATCCTTCGCCAACCGCGGAAGCCACACGCTTCACGTTCCCCGAGCGCACATCCCCCACGGCGAATACTCCCGGGAGACTAGCTTCGAGCAAATACGGTCTGCGCGTCAACGACCATTGTGCGTTGGTCAGATCTCCGGGAACCAAATCTAAACCGGTCTTGACGAATCCTTTTTCATCGAGCGCCAGGCACCCTGCAAGCCAGGCCGTGTTCGGGTTCGCACCCATCATCAGGAAAACGTGCCTGATATCGCGGGTATCCAGAGCCGCAGTCTTATTATTTCGGCATAATACGCGATCCAGCCGGTCATTGCCCTCCAGACCAACTACCTCGGTATCCGGGTGCAGCGTGATTGCCTTACTCTCTTCAATCCGACGAACCAGATAGCGCGACATCGTGTTCGCCAGCCCTCCCGATCGGATCAGCATGTGGACATGTTTCACGGTTTGCGACAGAAATACGGCTGCTTGTCCGGCGGCATTACCGCCTCCCACAATGATCACCTCTTCGTTCCCGCACAATTGCGCTTCGAGAAATGTGGCTCCGTAGTAGACGCCGTTCCCTTCCAAATGTGAAAGGTTTTCGAGCGGGAGCTTGCGGTATTCCGCTCCAGCGGCAATGATCACCGCGAGCGCCGGCACTTTTACTCCGCCTTCCATTTCGACAAGATACGGAACGCGCCCACACTCGAGGCCTGCCGCGCCTCGAGCGATCACCACCTTTGCGCCGAACTTTTGCGCCTGTGTGTACGCCCGCCCCGCGAGATCCTGCCCTGAAATTCCCGTCGGAAATCCCAAGTAATTTTCGATTTTTGAGCTGGAACCGGCTTGTCCTCCCGGAGCGTATGTTTCGAGGACCAGGACATCAAGCCCTTCCGAGGCGGCGTACACCGCTGCAGCAAGCCCCGATGGTCCCGCGCCGACCACGATCACGTCACGAACCTTGGTCAAATCGATCCCTTCGTTGAATCCCAGACAGTCAGCTACCTGCTGATTTGTCGGATTGCGAAGTATGGTCTTCCCCCGGCAAATAACAATGGGGACATCACCGCGGGTCACCTGGAAATGGTCGAGCATTTCCTGGACGCGAGACTCGTCTTCCAGATCGATATAGGCGTGCGGATGTCCATTGCGAGTCAGGAATTCCTTGATTCGCAGCGTCCCGGAAGAATTGTTCGTGCCCAGGAGCACCACATCTCCCCACCCGTGAGCGATGAATTCCACGCGGCGCAGGATGAATGCGCGCATGAGAATCTCGCTCAACTCGCTGTCGGTCTCGATCAATTCCTGCAAACCGGAACGGTCCACTTCAATGACCTCGCCGGCGTCTCGCATCCGTACGCGCACCATGCTCCTGCGGCCCGACAGTATGCCGACTTCGCCGGAGAATTGGCCGACTTGAAACACCGCGACGGAATCTTCACTTTCGCACGTAGGTCGCATGATTTCGATTGCACCCGATGTGACCAGGAAGAAAGGAAAATTAGTGTCGCCCGGCTCAACCAGCACCTCTCCGGCCTGCACCGCACGTTTTTTTCCATGGGCCAAGATGCGAGCGATTTGAGTCGCATTAAGGGTTGGGAAAATGTGCTCCGGCGGTTCGTGCTGAGTTAGGATGGCATTTGTGTTCGGATCCGACATGGCGGTACTTCCTTTCCAAGCCTATGCTTGGGTTCTCTTACTTACATTTCTGTTTGCATTCCAAAGCAAGTCGGAGAGTTTTCATCGAGTTCCAACCCTGCCGCAATCATGCGGGTGATTGCGACCCTCTACTGGCCTTACGATGTTATCAGAGGAGGATTCGGCAAAGGCACGGTGTGACGATTGCTTCAAGCCGGCGAGGTCTTTAAAGCGGTTAACTATGACTCTGGCCGAGCCAATGCCGCCTGCCCCACGTGATAGGCAAGGTGCGCGGTTCTTCCGAGCAGCACCGTGAATCGATTCCGATGCGGTTCCCGCTCGAAATCCTCTTCCGACACCGCAGTATGCGGCTGCGCCCAATCCGAGGCCGAGAACTTCGAGAAACCCTCCCACAGCTTCTGGTTGATTTCTTGCCATGCGGCTTTGAGCGATTGTCCTGAGACAGTCAGCGGAACGGACTTGTCCGGGTTCGAGATGAACATGCCGTCGAATTCGGGATGAAGTCTCTCTCCAATTCCGAGCAGTGGAAAGAGCCCATCGTTCACCGCCGCAAGATGGCCCCAGAGATAGATAAGACGGTTTTTTCCTGGCGCAACTTCTTGCTCAAGTTGTCCCGGCGACAGGCCCCCAAACAATTGTTCCGCTCGTTCCACATTGGACTTCCACACGCGGAGCGCGGAGTCGATGAGCGACTTCTCTGTAGTCATCTTTTACCTGTCTTCCATTTGGACAAACCGTATGTCCTGAGCCGCGCTGCTCCTGTTGGGAGTCGGCTCCTAGCCAATTCGCGGCGTCGCGCTTATCCGTGCCGGTTATTAAGCCACGCAGTGATATTGGCTACGGTATCTCCATAAAACGTTCGATAGAGGCCTTCCGTAACGTATCCAATATGTGGAGTGGCGAGCATGTTGTCCATCGATCGAAACGGATGTTCTGACGGTAGCGGTTCTTGATCGAAAACGTCAATCGCGGCGCCTGCTATTGCGTGCGACCGCAACGCTTTGATCAGCGATGCCTCGTCGACGATCGGCCCTCGCGACGTATTGATCAAGCGGGAAGTTCGCTTCATCAGTCGAAGTTCGGCGGCTCCGACAAGCCCCTTTGTGCGGCCACTCAAGATGAGGTGGATCGTAACTATGTCCGCCTGGCGGAACAGTTCGTCTTTAGAAACCAATCTCGCTCCCGCCGCTTCAGCAATCTCTGGAGTCATATTCTGGCTCCACGCGATGATTTCCATGCCGAAGGCAAGACCAATCCGCGCGACCTGCCCGCCGATATTGCCAAGCCCCACTACTCCCAAGATTTTGCCGCTAAGATCTTGGCCGACTGATTTTTGCCAGCCGCCGTTCCGGATCGAATTATTTTCGTGAACGATGCCGCGTAGGCTTGCAAGAATCAGCGCCCACGTCAGTTCAATTGTGGGCGAAGATCTGTACCCCGTTGCGGTCACGGCGATCCCGAGTTCCTTCGCCGCTCCCATATCAGTCGAGGCGTTACGCGAGCCGGTTGAGGCAATCAGCTTCAACCTAGGAAGGTGTTGAAGAACCTCTCGCGGCAATGGCGTCCGCTCCCGCATTACGCAAACGACCTCGAACGGCAGAAGCCTCTCGACAAGAGCGGATGGATCTGAAACGTGGTCGTTAAAGACAGTGATCTCCGCCCGCCCTGAAAGGGCCGCCCAATCTGCCATTTTTAAGGCAGCATTTTGATAATCATCCAGTATTGCGATCTTCACCGGCTCACCAGTTCCACTTAAAAGTTTGCGTCGCGCGGAGGCCCCGACAGAATGGATTAAGCTTTTATGGCACTGACTGAACTCCAGAGCGCACCTCGATTGCCCCAATCAGGGTACAGCGTCAGCATTTGGTCATATAGTTCCCGCGCCGTCGTCGTCTGCATGGCAAGGCGCTCGAAATCGCGGATATATCGCCGGGTTTCGCCGAGGATCTTAGGGCTGTCATCGTTCCCGACGCGCTTATGTCCGGCGATCACAGCGCGCGGCTTAAGCGACTCCATCTTATCGAGGGCAGCAATCCACTCCTCGCGCTTCTGCTGATCGGGCGACTCTGACAGATGCAGGTGAACGCCGTTGTAGGCGGCATCACCAGCAACGATCAAACCCATTGACGGAACGTGAAGGCAAGTCGTGTTAGCAGTATCGGTGAATCCAAGCGGCACACTGACTAAATCGTGACCTTCCAGGTCAATGACATTTCCGGCCAGCTCTTCCGCGATTGCCAGCTGGCCGGAAATCTGGCCCGGAAAGCGCGGATTCCAAAACGTAGCGAGAGACTCTGGCGATGCTTGCTGGCGCATAATGTTAATCACTTCCGTCCGCGCAACGAAACGGGCATTTGGAAATCGCTCCAGAACTGTACCGGTGCCAAAGAAATGATCGCCGTGGCCATGGGTGGCGTAGATCGTCGTCAGATTCTTTGCACTCTCCGCAACCCAATTCGCCAGGTCTCGCGCCTGCTTGACGGTAATAGGGGTATCGACCAGCACAGCGTCCCGTTCTCCGGAAATAAGGGTTGACGAAATCGGCGGCCACGGCCGCTGTTCTTCGCCCGGAGGCAAATCGCTCGCGACGGCAGGTATGCTAGGCGCCAAGAACACGTCCCATCTCAGAGATGTTGTTCGAGTTATTCGTCCGGCTTTGGACCTACTTGAAGTCATTATGTCTTCCTTTCGGTTAGATCTGGGCTCTGCCGCCGTCCACGAACAGTTCTATACCAGTGACGAAACTGGAGTCATCCGACGCCAGAAACAACGCCACCTTAGCAACTTCCTCGGGTTCCCCCATGCGTCCCATCGGGATTGTGGAAACAATCCGCGCAATCACGTCTGCAGATTGCCGGTTCGCCAGCGCCGTATTGATCGGACCCGGACTGACAACGTTTGAGCGGATGCGACGGTCCTTCAGATCTGTAGTCCAGGTTCGCACGAAAGAACGGATGGCAGCCTTACTTGCTGCGTAGACGCCGAAGGCGGGCGTACCCTTAACACTCGCGACAGAGCCGTTGAGAACGATAGAGCCACCATCATTCAATAGTGGCAGGGCCTTTTGTACCGTGAACAGCGTTCCCCTGACATTGATGTTGAATAGTTTGTCGAAATGCTCTTCGGTGACGGCCCCAAAGGGAACAAATTCCCCAACGCCGGCGTTGGCGAAAACAATGTCGATTCGTCCCTTCATCTTAGAGACGGTATTGTAAAGACGATCAAGGTCAGCCAATTGGGCAACGTCTCCCTGAACTCCAGAAACGTTGGCGCCGATTGCCTTCACGGCCTCGTCGAGTTCCTTCTGGCGGCGGCCCGTGATGAAAACATAGGCGCCCTCTTTGACGAAAAGCTTTGCCGTAGCCAACCCAATCCCTTCTGTCCCGCCGGTGATGACGGCGGTCTTGCCTTCGAGTTTTTTGGTCATTGTCTTTCTCTTGCGCCGTTCAGGAAAAAGAGCATGGTGACGGGCTCGGTGCCTTTGTTTCGCCATGCGTGGCGCGTACCGTTTTGCACGACCACGTCGCCGCGCTTCAAATGCACAGTCTCGCCGTCGTCCAACTCCAGCCAAATCTCTCCGTCGTAGACAATCGAGTAGTCCACGGTGTTCGTTTTGTGCATCCCCGTATCTTCCTTTTCGAAGTGATCGGCTAATCCTGGCAAACGAACCAACGCTTCTTTTTGTGCGGCTTCACCATCGAAGGACGGATCCGCGAAGAGTGAATCGGGTGGAAACGTCACGAAGTGCAGGCTCGTGCCGCCAGGTCCCGGAACGACGGAGTCGGGATACCTGTCAAACCTTTGCTCCTTGCTGAGATCCGGGGTCGCCGGGTTGACCCAGATGAGCGTGTGCTCGTAGCCGGGAACCGTCCTGAACTCATACGCCGGCAACGGCTCGTCGCTTTGAACGACGGCCTTCCCGTTTACATTTCCTGTCACGATACGACGGTACGTACTCGGTTTGTTATCGCGCTCGGACAACTCTGTTTTCTTAGAGGCTGTTCCATTCATAGCTAAATCTCCCATCGGCAATTTTCAGAAGCCGCTTCCGAAATTCTCGCCTGCAAAAAGACCCAACAGTGCCACTTGGGCGCTGAGCCTAAGCGGTGGCAGCCGTCCCGTGATACGCAGGCGCAAAAACGTCCTGCACAAATTGTTCAAACGAAGTCGGTGTGGTGTTCTCCGACGAACGCGGCTCCTGCGGAATGAGGACTCCTGCGTTGATGGCCTTATACATCTCGATGTACAACGCGGCTCCCTTCGGCGGAACACCCATTTGGATCAACGCCTGCTGCACCTGGTCATAGGGGAACTGCTCGTAACGCAGATCCGGTTTGCCAATACCGCGCGCAATCACGGCGGTGGCTTCCGTCATCGACAGGTCGCGCTCCCCAAGAAGCTCGCGGGTTTGTTTGCCGGAAAAATCGAGGTCCAAGAGGCGCCGCGCGGCGTAGGCGCCAACGTCGCGGATCGCGGCCATGGGCAGCTTCAGGTCGGGTAGCAGCGCATTTCCGAAGATTCCCATCGCATGAATCATGCCCATCGCCACCAGATTGTTCTCCATGAAATAGGCGGCGCGCAGGTGCAGAACGTTCAAACCGCTGATCGCGTTCAGTTTTTGCTCCGAAGAATGCAGTCCCGCGACTGGCCCGGTGCCTTCCGGAACCTGTGCGCCGTAGCTGCTCAAGTGCACCGCGTAGGGCAGGCCGGACTCCTTCACGGCTTTCGCGATCGCATCGCTGTCTCGCTCCTGGTCCTCCCGGGATTTCGCTGGCGGCAACATCAAGTATGCCGCGCGTGCACCGCTAAAGGCTTTGGTGAGCGCAGCCGCGTCGCTCATGTCGGCCGTGAACGGCTCCGCGCCTTTACGCACAAAGCGCTGTAGTCGCCCCGCGTCGCGCCCCATGACGCGCACCTTCCTGCCCTCCGATAGCAGGGAGTTGGCGATGATTGAGCCTGTGTTCCCGCTCGCCCCCAAAATCACATGCATGGCATCCGCTGCGACGGCCACCGCGTCTTTAAGGCTGTTCATATTCGTTCCCCCTTTTTTTTAAAGTTCACCGATCCGCTCCGTTTGCAACCCGGGCGCCTTTACACTTGGGCGAATCCACCATCCACGAACAATTCGATTCCCGTGATGTAGCTGCTGTCGTCCGACGCCAGAAAGACCACAGCTTTGGCAGTCTCATCGGGCTTTCCGAACCTTCCGAGCGGAACGCTGCCGGCGATCATACTTTTGCGTTTCTCGCCTACCTCTGAAGAAGCCAGTAAATCACGCGCGGCGGGCGTGTCGATTGAGCCTGGGCTCACTGCGTTTACTCGAATACGACGATCCTTTAAGTCCGTTGTCCATGTCCGCGCGAACGAGCGCACGGCGGCTTTCGTGGCGCTATAGACGCTATACGTAGCAAGCCCTTTGCTCCCGGCGATGGACGCATTCAGGATGATCGAGGCGCCGTCCGGCAGGAGCGGAAGAGCCTTCTGCACCGTAAAAAGCAGGCCTTTTACGTTGGTGTCGAAAATCGAATCGAAAAACTCCTCGTTGATAGCGCCCAAGGCGGCATAGCGGGCGACACCGGCATTCGCAAACACGATGTCAAGCTGGCCCCTCTCCCGCTTGATTTGGTCGAAGAGGTGATCGAGGTCGGCGAGGTTCGATACGTCTCCTTGTATTCCGGTTACGTTTCTTCCTATCTCCTTCAGCGCTCTATCCAACTCTGGCTTTCGGCGTCCCGTTATGAAAACGTAGGCGCCTTCGTTAACGAAACGCTCGGCCGTGGCGAGGCCAATGCCGCTGTTGCCGCCTGTAACGAGCGCAATTTTTCCTTCAAGTTTTCCCATGTATCTATCCTTTGACGTCACCTGTTCGCTTGGCCGCCATGGCATGCACTCTAGCAGCCGGCGCATGAACAGCACTTCGCGGATTCGCTCCGTTCACGAGCAATATGGTCGCCAAAAGTGCTAGTAACCCAAGACTCCGTTTCGCGAAACCCGTAGAACCTCCAGCCCCAACTTGCTCATGTATTTCTCTCCACTGATCAGGGCGTCAGATTGTGAGAACGACCCTGCCAAAAGGGCGGCCCTCAATGAGGTAACGCAGAGCCTCCGTCGCTTCAGTGAGCGGGAACGTCTTTGCCACTATCGGCTTGACCGCACCGGATTGAAGTAACGCAAAAATGACGCTCCATGCGGTGCTCCATACGGCCGCAGGCTGCGAGAAAAGGGAGAAGCTCTTCATACTTGTGCGTTTCCAGATCAGATCCGTGACGTCGATGGTTGACTTGCGACCCGCGGCGTAGCCCAACGTTGTCAGACTTCCCCCCGTCGCCAGCGTGCCGAGAGCCTCGCTCAAGATTTCTCCGCCGATTGCGTCGATCACGATGTCCGCGCCATAGCCCTCCGTGATCCGACGGACGCCGTCGCTAAGCTTCTCCACAGAAAGGTCGACCACTTCATCGAAGCCCAGAGAGCGTGCTTGTTGCGCCTTCGCTGATTAGTTGTCGTTGATATCGCATGTTTCGCTCCTTGCGCGCGCGCCAATTGAGTGACTGCGTTTCCGACCGAACCTCCAATCGCAGGCGAGAGCACCGTCTTGCCCCTCTCAAATCCGGCGAGGCTCAACGTCATTTGAGCGGTGAGATAAGCGACGGGAACACCGGCAGCTGAAACATCCTCGATGTTGTCGGGAATCAAGCAAAGGTTCTCATTTCGGACAGCAAGCCACTCACTGTAGGCCCCATTCTCTGAAACGCCATATGGCCCGGCGAACATCACACGTGAACCGGCAGGAAACGCCGTTCCACCTCCATCCTCCACCACTCCCGCTCCCTCTCCTCCCAAGACCAGCGGCGCTTTCGCTCGCGGGTGTCCCCCCGACAGAATGGTGTAGTCAAGTGGCGTGACCCCGGCCGCCGTAATCTTTACCAGTACCCGTCCATCCGAGACTGCCAGCTTTGGAATTTCGACTAGCTTCAAATCCTTGTAACCGCTGAATCCTTCTGCTCTCATTGCACGCATGATGGTTGTCCCTCCTTCAGCGAGCTATGTGCTAAGCGGCTAAGTGCGCCGGAGAATTTCCACCGGGAAATTCTCCGGCGCACGTTCCACGACTTAGCGTGCTGCTACAGCCAGCGCGCCTTTGGCGGCTTTTTCGATCACAGTCGCCACCGCTTGCGGGTGCGATACATAGGTCGAGTGGCTGCCCTTGACCTCGACGATCATCGCACCGGCACGCTTCGCCATCTGCCGCTGGGCGTCGGGTGGAATCATCTTGTCCTCGGTCGTAAGCAAGTACCAGCTAGGTTTCGTCTTCCATGCCGGCTCACTGATCGTGCCGTTCAGCGCGTTCACACCCCATGGCACTTGCGAGTCGGCCATGAATGCGGCCTTCTCGGGGCTCACGTCGCCGGCGAAGAACGCGGGGAACTTGGCCTTGTCGAATAGTAAGTAGCCGTTCACGGGCGGCAGGATCGGTAGCACCGGCGCGCCAGGCGGCGTATTTTTGATCAGCGTGGATACGGACTCACCCTTGTCGGGCGCAAAGGCGGAGATATACACCAGTCCAGCAACCTTCGGATCATTACCGGCTTCGGTGATGACAGCGCCACCGTACGAGTGACCGACTAGAATCACCGGACCGTTCTGCTCAGCAATCGCGCGCTTAGTGGTGGCGACGTCGTCGGCGAACGATGCCGTCGCCTCCTGAACGACTGTCACCGCGTATCCGTTCTTCTTCAAGGCGTTGTAGACGCCTTCCCACCCGGATCCGTCCACCAGGCCGCCGTGGACGAGCACAACATTCCTCACTCTCTGTTCCTGATTCGTTTGTGACATAAGCCCCTCCTTTGAGGAGAAAAACAACATCGCAACCAAAACGATTCTTACGAGTGCAGTCATGTATGACTTCTCTTTTCCATGCGACCTGCGCATGAGTCCCTTCGCGTTTTTCATGGACATCCTCCTTTTCCTGAGCATCTGTGAATAGACATCCGATCATCGATCACGAGAAGTGCAAGTGTTCACATCGTGAACGCATCACCAAACATCGGGAGGCCGCTCCTCGATTGCTCGCGCGTGGCCTCGTCCTCAATAACGTCCCAATGCTCGACCAGGACGCCATCTTTGACGCGAACAATGTCCGCCGCAACCCAGTTCACGGGCTGCCCGAAGCCCGAAAAGCGCCCATGCACCACCACAAAATCTTTTTCGGCTACAATCTCTCTCGATTCGTACTTCAGAGTCGGCGGCATGCTTTTGATGAGCTTGAATAGGCCGTCGCGACCAGGTTCGATATGAGCGCTGTGCTGAATGTAGTTGGGCGACCAATAGATCTCGGCCGCCGCGTAGTCCCGCTTGTTGAACAGTGTGTCGAAGGCCTTAAGGACAAGCTGTTTGTTCTTCTCTTCGATCGCCTGATTCATTGTTATCCTCCTTCTCTAGCGGCTGTGCCACGCACGTGAGAGTTATCGCGCCGATTTGCCGCCGTCGACGAGATAGGAAGCTCCCGTGATGAATGACGCCTTGTCGGAGGAAACAAAAACGATAGTCTGAGCAATCTCTTCGGGTTTTCCCGCGCGCTGTAGCGGCACGTTCGAGACCAAACCAGCCTTTCTTTCGTCGGTTTTCGCGAAGCGATTCAGCATTGCTGTTTCGATTGGTCCGGGAGCAATAACATTCACCCGCACGCCCGTCCCGGCCACTTCCAGCGCCGCCGACTTCGTCAGTCCCTCAACTGCATGCTTGCTGGCGGAATACACAGAAGCCCCAGGCGCGCCGGTATGCCCAAATGTGGAGGATATGTTCACGATGCTGCCGTTTTTTTGTGGCAGCATCACGCGAAGTTCGTGTTTCATGCTCAACAGCGTGCCGAGCACGTTAGTATCGAACGTAGCGGCGTAGCTGTCCGCAGTTTGCTCCATAATAGGGCCGGGCACGCCTTCCGTACCGGCAGCGTTCACAGCGACGTCCAACCGGCCAAATCGTTCCA